>FSWM01000868.1_pt1 | contig 110599 bp, 82 predicted proteins | sample 1637841 | NCBI WGS metagenome assembly FSWM01 (sample SAMEA3914789, study PRJEB12502) | metagenome | biome: forest; material: soil | place: Canada | collected 2011-07-03 | depth 0.3 m | reverse complement strand
GAGCCTGATCAAGCACGAGCAGATCGTCACCACCCTGCCCAAGGCCAAGGAACTGCGTCCCTTCGTCGAAAAGCTGGTGACCCTGGCCAAGCGCGGCGATCTGCACGCGCGCCGCATCGCCATCAGCCGGGTTCGTGACGTGGAACAGGTCGGCAAGTTGTTCGCCGCCATTGGCCCGCGCTACAAGGCGCGCAGCGGCGGCTATATCCGCGTGCTCAAGGCCGGCCACCGCTATGGCGACAACGCGCCCCTGGCCGTGATCGAATTCGTTGATCGCGACGTGTCGGAAAAGGGCAAGGACTCCGGTCCCGTGCAGGTGTTCGGCGAGGAATAGGCCTTCCAAGGCTGTCGATTTCGAGAGCCCCCGGAGCCATTCGGGGGCTTTTCGTTTGACGATATGATTGCGTTATGCGTTAAATATTCGTCTATGTGACAACTAACTCATGACGCGGGAGACGCCCATGGCCGAGTTCAAACGTCCCACCCTAACCTCGGCGCTCAGCTATCAGGACCCCAAGGCGGCGCTGAGGTGGCTGGAGGAGGCCTTCGGCTTCGAACCGGTCATGGTCATTATCGGCGAGGATGGTGAGTTGGCCCATTCCGAGATGCGCTATGGCGATGGCTTGATCATGGTCGGTTCGGAATGGAGCGCCCTGCGCAAGAGCCCCAAGTCGATCGGTGGTTACACCACCCAATCGGTGCACATCCAGCTGGACAGCGACATCGACGCTCACTGCGAACGGGCGCGCAAGGCGGGGGCCCGTATCGAGCAGGAACCGCAGGACCAGTTCTATGGCGATCGCACCTATCGGGCCTATGATCTGGAGGACCACGTCTGGACCTTCGGCCAGACTGTGAACCCGATGAGCGACGACGAGATCGGCAGGGCTGGCAACGTCACGGTGCGGCAGCGGCTTTGAGCCTGGCCAACCCCGATCTCGACCGCACCCTGGCTGCGTTGGCCGATCCGCACCGCCGCCGCGCCGTGGATGTGCTGAGCCAGGGTCCGCGCCGGGCCGGCGACCTTGCCGCCGCCCTGGATTTGTCGCCGCAGGCCATGAGCCGCCACCTGCGCACCCTGCGCCAATGCGGGCTGGTGGAGGAGGATCATGACGCTTTCGACGCGCGCGTGCGTATCTATCGCTTGAGGCCGCAGCCCATGGCGGAGCTGAAAGCCTGGCTGGAGGAGGCCGAGCGGCTGTGGAGCCAGCAGTTGCTGGCGTTCAAGCAGCATATTGAACGGAGCGCGGCGCTTTGAACTCCAAGGTGATTGTCGCCTTGCGCGTGCCGGCTAGCCCGGAGCGAGCCTTCGACGTCTTCACCCGCGAGATTGCATTGTGGTGGCGGCCCAGCCCCATGTTCGCCTTCACTCCCCGCAGTCCTGGGGTCATGGCTTTCGAGCCAGGCGTCGGCGGTCGGCTGACCGAAACACTGCCTAGCGGCAAGGTGTTCGAGATCGGCCGCATTCGGGTCTGGGAGCCGGGCGCGCGGCTGGTGTTCGGCTGGCGTCAGGCGACCTTCGCCCCGGACCAGGACACCGAGGTGGAGATCCGGTTCGAGGCGGTCGGCGAGGAGACGCGGGTCACGGTGGAGCACCGGGGCTGGGACAGCGTGCCCGCCGAACATGTCGCCCGGCACGGCTTTCCAACGGCGATCTTCCTGCGCCGGCACGGAGAGTGGTGGCAGGTATTGATGGCCGCGCTTAAGGACGCGGTCTAGGAGCGCCCGTCATGTCCAGTTCCAACGATCTGCGGACCATCGCCATGGCCCTGACCGAGGTCGAGGAAAGCGCGCATTTCGACAGCACGTCCTTTCGCGTGCGCGGCAAGATCCTGGCGACCATGAGCGGCGATCGCGCGGTGTTGAAACTGCCGTTGGAGGTCCAGGGCTCGCTGCTGGAGAGCCACGCCGCCGCCGTGGTCCTGCCCGCCCATTGGGGGCGGTTTGGCTGGACGGATCTACGGCTCGAGGCTTTCGAGCGCGATCTGTTGACCGATCTTATGGCCCTGGCCTGGCGTCAGGTGGCGCCAAAGGCTCTGTGGTGATCTGATCCGCGAGCCGGTGAAACCGGTCGTGGTGAGGCGCGAGGTTTGCTAGGACAGCCGCAGTCTGCGGATGTTCGGAATCTGAAGACCGGACTTGGACGCCGGCTCGATTTGGAGGGGTTTTTGGACGACCAGACCGGACCGAACACCGCCGCGACCACCACCCTGGCCAAGGGGCCGCGCCGGGCGGCGGTAGGCTTCATCTTCGCCGCCGCGGTGATGGACATCCTGGCGCTGGGCATCATCATCCCTGTCTTGCCGCAATTGGTGCGTCAGTTCACCCATGGCGATACGGCCCATGCCGCACAGTATTTCGGCCTGTTCGGCCTGATCTTCGGCCTGATGCAGTTCGTCTGTTCGCCGATCATCGGCGCCTTGTCCGACCGCTTCGGCCGCCGGCCGGTGCTGCTGGTGTCGATCTTCGGGCTCGGTTTCGACTATCTGCTGATGGGGTTTGCGCCGACCATCGGCTGGCTGTTTCTGGGGCGCACCATTTCCGGCATCACCGCCGCCAGCTTCTCCACCGCCAGCGCCTATATCGCCGACGTCACGCCCCCAGAGAAACGAGCCAAGAGCTTCGGCCTGATGGGCGCTGCATTCGGCGTCGGGTTCACCTTCGGTCCCGCCCTTGGCGGCTTTCTTGGTCACTACGACCTGCGCCTGCCGTTCTGGGTGGCCGCGGGCCTGGCTCTGGCCAATGGCCTCTATGGCCTGTTCGTGCTGCCGGAATCCCTGCCGCTTGATCGGCGCGCCAAATTCAACCCACGCAAGGCCAATCCTGCGGGGTCCTTCGAATTGCTGCGCTCGCATCCTCAGCTTCTAGGTCTGGCCTCGGTGCTGTTCCTCTATTTTCTGGCCCATCAGGTGCTGCAGAGCACCATGGTGCTCTACACCGCCGAACGCTATCACTGGGGCCCGCAGATGATGGGCTTCAACCTGATGGGCGTCGGGATTGGCAACATTCTCGTGCAGTCGTTCGTGGTCGGCCCGTTCGTCAATCGCTTTGGTGAAAAGGGCGCCCTCTATACCGGCCTGGCCTGCGGCGCGATTGGGTTCGCCATCTACGCCACCGCCACGACTTCGCTTCAGTTCTGGTGCGGCCTGCCGGTCTTCGCCCTTATGGGACTGGTGCAGCCCGGCTATCAGGGCTTGATGACCCGCCGCGTAAAGCCCACGGAACAGGGGCGACTTCAGGGTGCGAACTCCGGCCTCATGGCCATAGCCGGTATCGTGGGGCCCATCCTGTTCACCCAGGTGTTCGCCTGGTCGATCCATGCGTCCGGCTTCGTCCTGGGCGAGGGAACCACGGTCTATCTGGCCTCGACCTTGCTGGTCCTGGCGCTTTTCATGGCCGTAAGCGTCACCCGGGAAGGCGGCGAAGCTATCGCCTGAACCCGAACGCTTGGCTATTCCCGATAACTTCGCCATCCCCGAGCTTCGCCATCAATGCGCCCGAAATCTTCGCAGTATCGTGGCGTCCTGACTCATCGGAGAGCGCATGCGCCCCCAACGCCTTGTGATACTGGTCCTTTGCCTGCTGGCCGCCTGTTCCCAGCCCACCGGTCCGTCCAATGCTCAAGCCCTGCCGCCAGCCCCCCTGGCCGAGGCCGGCAAACGCATTCCGCCGGACGCGGCCAGCATGAAGATGTCTTTCGCTCCCGTGGTGAGGAAGGCCGCCCCGGCCGTGGTCAATGTCTATAGCCGCCGGGTGGTTCGCCAGGCCGTGGATCCGTTCTGGGGCATGTTTGGCGGCGGCCTGGGCCTGTCGCGCGATCGCATCGCCCAGTCACTCGGCTCCGGCGTGGTGGTTCGCTCGGACGGGGTGATCGTCACCAATAATCACGTGGTCGAGGGCGGCCAGGAGATCATGGTTGTGCTGGGCGACCGGCGCGAGTTTCCGGCCAAGGTGCTGTTGGCCGACGCCCGCGCCGACGTGGCGGTGCTGAAGATCGATGTGGGCGCCGAGCGCCTGCCGGTGCTGGCCCTGGACGACCACGAAGATACCGAGATCGGCGACCTGGTCCTGGCCATAGGCGACCCCTTTGGAGTCGGCCAGACCGTGACCAATGGCATTGTCTCGGCCCTGGCCCGGACCGGAGTCGGCATCACCGACGTCTCCTATTTCATCCAGACCGACGCGGCGATCAATCCGGGCAATTCCGGCGGCGCCCTGGTCAATATGAATGGCGACATGATCGGCATGAACACCGCCATCCTGTCGCAATCGGGCACCTCATCGGGTGTCGGCTTCGCCATTCCGGCCGCCTTGGTCAAGCGGGTGGTGGAAAGCGCCATGGGCGGGAGCAAGATCAGCGGCGCCAGGCCGTGGCTGGGGATCAAGACCCAGACCGTCACCGCCGAGATCGCCCGCTCCATGGGGCTGGACCGGCCCACCGGGGTGGTCGTCACCGACCTCTATCCAGACGGGCCGGGCGCCCGCGCCGGCCTGCACCAGGGCGACTTGGTCCTGTCGGTGGACGGACAGCCGATCGACGACGAGGCCTCTTTAAACTATCGGGTCCTGACCCATCGGGCGGGCGAGGATATCGTCCTGCAGGTACGGCGCGAGCATGGGTCCTTGCAGACCATCCGTCTGCGGGCCTCGTCCCCGCCGTCGGGCGCACCGCGTGACGAACGGCTGATCAGCGGTCGCAATCCGCTCAGCGGCGCCACCGTGGTCAATCTGTCCCCGGCCGTGGCCGACGAACTGGGCCTGGATCCCTTCACCGCCAATAGCGGCGTGCTGGTCACCAAGGTCGCCGGCGGTTTCGCCGCCAATCTGGGTTTGCAGCCCGGTGATGTGGTCAAGGAGGTCAATGGCAAGGCCATAACCTCAACCAGCCAACTGCAAGGCCTGTTGGCGCTTGGCGGATCCAACTGGCGCATTGTCCTGATGCGCAACGGCCAGCAGATGACCGCGCAGGTCAGGCTGTAGTCGCGGGGGCGCCGGGCGACAGCGCGTTTGCGGCATTCGTCTCCGCACCGTGGGTCTGCTAGTTTGGATCGATGACTGATTTGTTCGAAGCCGCCGGCCTCACGCCCGAGGCGCCGCGCCCCCTGGCCGACCGGCTGCGTCCCCAGAGCCTGGACGAGGTGGTGGGCCAGGATCACCTGCTGGGTCCCGACGGGCCGATCCGGCGGATGGCCGACGCCCACCGGCTGTCGTCGATGATCCTGTGGGGGCCGCCGGGCACCGGCAAGACCACCATCGCCCGCCTGCTGGCCAAGGCGGCCGGCTATGAGTTCCAGCAGATTTCGGCGGTGTTTTCAGGGGTCGCTGATCTGCGCAAGGCGTTCGACACCGCCCGAGCCCGCCGGGCCAGCGGCCGGGCGACCCTGTTGTTCGTCGACGAGATCCACCGTTTCAACCGCGCCCAGCAGGATGGTTTCCTGCCGTTCGTGGAGGAGGGGACCGTGACCCTGGTGGGGGCGACCACCGAGAACCCGTCCTTCGAGCTCAACGGCGCCCTGCTGTCCCGCTGCCAGGTCTATGTGCTCAAGCACCTGGACCCGGCGGCGCAGGAAACCTTGCTGGCCAAGGCCGAGGAGGCTGAGGGCCGCGTCCTGCCGCTGGAGCCGGAGGCGCGTGGGGCCCTGATCGGCATGGCCGACGGCGACGGCCGCTATCTGCTGACCCTGGCCGAAACCCTGTTCAATATCGGTCCGGAAAAGCCGCTCACCATCGCCGAACTGGGCCAGGTTCTGCAAAAGCGTAGCCCGGCCTACGACAAGGACCGCGAGGAGCATTACAACCTCATCTCCGCCCTGCATAAGTCGATCCGCGGCTCCGATCCCGACGCCGCCCTCTACTGGCTGGCGCGGATGCTGGCCGGGGGGGAGGACCCGCTGTTCATCGCCCGCCGGCTGGTGCGCGCCGCGGTCGAGGATATCGGCGAGGCCGATCCGCTGTCGCTGCTGCTGGCCACCGCCGCCAAGGACACCTACGACTTTCTGGGCTCGCCGGAGGGCGAACTGGCCCTGGCGCAACTGACCGTGCATCTGGCCGCGGCGCCCAAATCCAACGCCGTCTATATGGCCTTCAAGGCCGCCCAGCGCGCCGCCGCCGAGACCGGTTCGCTAGCGCCGCCCGCCCATATCCGCAACGCGCCGACGCGGTTGATGAAGGATCTGGGCTACGGCAAGGGCTATGCCTATGATCACGACGCCGAGGACGGCTTCTCCGGCCAGAACTATTTCCCGGACGGCATGGCGCGCCGCCAGTTCTACCAGCCCAAGGGCGAGGGGGCCGAGGCGCGGACCAAGGACCGTTTGGACCGCTGGGCCCAGCTGCGAGCGGCCAAGAATGGCTGATCCCAAACGGGCGGTCGTCGCCCTTACGCCCGACGAGATCGCCTTCGTCCGCGACCTGGTCATCTATCAGGACGATCACATCCTGGCCCTCAACAAGCCTTCAGGCCTGTCCAGCCAGGGGGGCCGTGGCCAGGTGCATACCCTGGATGAGCTCCTGGGCGCCTTCGCCAAATCCAGCGGCTCCAAGCCGCGGCTGATCCATCGGTTGGACCGCGACACGTCCGGCGTGATCCTGACCGCGCGGACCAAGCCGGCGGCCGCCTTTCTCGGCAAGGCCATGATGGGCCGGCGATTCCGCAAGACCTATCTGGCCATGGTCAACCCCAGCGCGCCCGAACCGGCCGAGGGTTTGATCGAGGCCTTCCTGCGCCGCGACGAGGAGGGGCGCGAGGCCTTCATGCGCCTCTGCCCCGCCGACCATCCCCAGGCAGAGAGCGCCCGCACCCGCTATCGAACCCTGGGTCGAGGGACGGGGGCGGCCTTGCTGGAGCTCAATCCGGCCACCGGGCGCATGCATCAGTTGCGCGTGCATCTGGCGTCGATCGGCCGGCCCATCGCCGGCGATCCCCGCTATGGCGGCGCCTTGATGGTGGCGGGTCAGCCGGTGGGGCGATTGATGCTGCACGCCGCCGCCCTGGAATTTCCCCATCCCGTCGGCGGTCGGTTCCGATTGACCGCGCCGCCGCCCGCTGATTTTCGCGCTTCGGCCGAGGCCGCCGGGCTGAGCCTTGACGAAGCGGCCCCGGCGGGCGGAACCTTTCTGGCCAAGCCTGGGTTGGACTAGGACCATGAAGAAGCTGCTGCTGCTCGCCATCGCCTCGCTGAGCCTGGCCGCCTGCCAGACCACGCCTACAGTCTACGGCCCGGCGACAGGGCCGCGAGGGGTCGGCTATGTCGAAAGCGCCATCGAACAGGGGCGTTGGCGCGTCACGTTTCGAGGCGGGCCGGGCGCTGACGCCAACCGGGTGGGCGACCTGGCCCTGCTGCGGGCCGCCGATCTGACGCTGCGAGAAGGCTATGACTGGTTTCGCGTCACCGAGCGCCATACCGAGGTCAGCGGGGAAGACGCCGGCCCGCGCGTGGGCCTGGGCGTTGGCGGCGCCAGTTTCGGGCGAGGGTCCGCGGTCGGGGTTGGCGGCGGCGTGGGCTTCAACCTCGGTGGCGGCCCGAGCTTCGTCGGAACCCTCGAAATCCTGATGGGCAAGGGGCCGACGCCCCATGATCCGGACGTGTATGACGCGCGGCAGATCCGCAGCACAATGGCCAACCGACCTGATCAGGGGCCCAACCGGGTCGAGCGGGCTTTGCGAACGCCTCGCCGCGTCGCATAAGGCGCTATGACCAAGCTACTCTTTGTCTTTCTCGGCGGCGGCGTGGGCTCGCTCGCACGCTACTGGGTCGGCGTCCAGGCCTTGCGCGCCTTCGGTTCGCGCTGGCCTTATGGCACCTTCACCGTCAATCTTCTGGGTGGCCTGCTGATGGGCGTTCTGGTCGGAGTCCTGGCGCATCGCGGCGGCGCCGATCAGGACAAGTGGCGGGTGTTGTTTGGCGTCGGCTGCCTGGGCGGCTTCACCACCTTTTCCGCCTTTTCGCTGGAGACCGCGCTGATGGTCGAGCGGCGCGCCTATGGCCAGGCCTTCAGCTATGTCGCCGCCTCGGTCCTGTTGGCGGTCTGCTTCCTGTTCGTGGGCATGATGCTGGCCCGTCGCGTGTTCGCGTGAAGGAGGTTCGCATCCTGCATGTGGCGCCCGGCGAGGAGGGCAGCCGCGTGGACCGCTGGTTCAAGCGCCGCTGGCCGCACCTGAACCACATCCAGATTCAGAAATTGACCCGCTCGGGTCAGATCCGGGTCGATGGCGGCCGGGTCAAGCCGGACACCAAGCTCGTGGCCGGCTCGGAGGTGCGGGTGCCACCCCTGCCGTTCGCGCCGGACAAGGACGAGCGCAAGAATGGGCTGAGCCCCCGCGACATCGCCTTCGCCCTTTCCCTGGTGCTTTATGAAGACGATCAGGTCCTGGCCCTCAACAAGCCCTCGGGCCTGGCCGTGCAGGGCGGCACCAAGACCATCAAACATATCGACCGCCTGCTCAGCGCCTGGGGCGAGGGTGTGGATCGCCCACGGCTGGTGCATCGCCTGGACCGGGACACGTCCGGCGTGCTGCTGCTGGGCAAGACGCCGGCCGCCGCGGCCAAGCTCTCCGGGGCCTTCGCCAAGCGCCGCGCGCAGAAGACCTATTGGGCCATTGTGGCTGGCGCACCGCGGCCACCTGAAGGGGTGATCGAGCTGCATCTGGTCAAGCGCGGGGTTGGCGATCGGGAGCTGGTTGTTCCCGCAGACCCCAAGGACCCCCACGCCGATCCGGCCGAGACCGAATATGTCACCGTCTCGCGCGCCGCCCACCGGGCCACCTGGATGGCGTTAAGGCCCTATACCGGCCGTACGCACCAGCTGCGGGCGCATATGAAAGCCATAGGTCATCCGATCCTGGGCGATCCCAAATATGCCGACGACACCTCCGTGGGGCTTTCCGAGGGACTGAAGCTGCAATTGCACGCCCGCCGCGTCTCCTTGCCCCATCCAGGCGGCGGCGTCCTGGTCGTGGAGGCGCCGCTGAGCGCCGAGATGAAGGCGGGCTTCCAACGGTTCGGCTTCGACGAGCACGAGGCTGACGTCGACCCCTTCGCCAGCCGTCCCAAGCGCCGCTAAACTGACGTCCAGCCCGCCCCAGGCTCCGAGAGCATATCCATGTCCATTCCCACCGATCGCCTGGAGTTGCCCAAGCGCTTCTACAAGAGCGCCGCCGCCGGTCCGCTGGAAGATGGGTTTGGCGTGCTGCTGGACGGCCGCGCGGTGCGCTCGCCGGCCGGGGCGCGGGTGATCCTGCCGACCCAGGCCCTGGCCAGCCTGGTGGCCGAGGAATGGGGCGCGCAGGTCGAGTTTATCGACCTGGCCCGCATGCCGGCCACCCGCCTGGCCTATACGACCGTGGACCGGATCGGCGAGACCCGCACCGAGATCGTCGCCGAGGTGGTGCGCTATGCCGGCTCGGACCTGCTCTGCTATCACGCGGCCGGTCCTGCGGCGCTCATCGAGCGGGAGACCCAGGCCTGGGGTCCGATCCTGGATTGGGCGCGGGGCGAACTGCAGCTTGAGTTCACCCCCACCGCCGGCATCGTCCACCGCGCCCAGCCGGGGCCCACCCTGCGCCGGATCGGCGACCTGGCCGAGGCCCTGGACGATTTCGCCCTGGCCGGGCTGATCTATGCCACAGCCCTGTTCGGGTCGGCGATCCTGGCCTTCGCCGTACAGCGAGAACGGCTGGCGGCGGCGGACGCCTATGAGCTTTCGCGGCTGGACGAAGCCTTTCAGCAGGAAAAATGGGGTGTGGACGAGGAGGCCGCGCTGCGCACCGCCAACCACCGCGGCGAAGCGGCCATGGTCGGCGGCTGGTTTCAGGCCTTGGCCTGACCTTTCGCCCAATCCCTGGCCATCGCCTGGAACACGCCGTCCCAGTCTCCGACCGTCGGCTGTCGATAGATCCTCAGGCTCGGATACCAGGGGCTGTCCGATCGCTCGGTCAACCAGCGCCAGTCGCCCACGGCGTTGATCGCCAGCCAGACAGGCGCGCCCAGGGCGCCGGCGAGGTGCGCGACGCTGGTGTCGCAGGCCACCACCAAATCCAGGGCCTGGATGACCGCGGCGGTGTCGGCCAGGTCGCCGGCCTCATAGGTCTCGCCCAGGCGCGTGACCGCCATGCCGGGCGGTAGGGCGTTCAGCTGCTCCAGCCCGTACTGTTTCTGCAGGCAGAGCAGCGGCGCGCCGAGACGGGCCGCCAGCGGCGCGAACGCCGCCAGGGGGATCGAGCGGCCACGGTCGACCTTGGCGGTGACATTGCCGCTCCAGACCACGCCCACCCGCGGCGCCGGCCTGGCGAAGGCGGCGTCGATCCGCCGCCGCCAGGCTTGGGCCAGGTCGGGCGCGACCCCGAGATAGGGGATAGGTCCTGGCAGGCTGTCCAGGGTGACGCCCAGGCGCTGCGGCAGGCTGAACAGCGGCAGGTGGAAATCTGTGGGCGGGCAGGGTTCGCCCATGTCGACGAACCGCGCCACGCCCGGGAGCCGTTCGAGCAGGCGCCGCGCCCCGGCCTGGGCCTCGACCATCACCTGGCCGGCGAAGGCGACGACCTGGGGAATGAAACGCGCGCATTGCAGGATATCGCCCAGGCCCTGTTCGCCGTGCAACAGTATGGTCTTGCCGGTCAGGTCCTCGCCGCGCCATAGGGCGGCTTGAGCATAACGAGCGTCCGAACGGCGGCGGCCCGGCGCGCGCAGACGGTGCTCAAATCCCGGCCAAGCCTCCTCATAGCGGCCTTGCTGCAGATGGACGACGCCCAGATTGTAGTTCGCTTCCCAGATATCCGGCCGGAGGGTCCTGGCGCGTTCATAGGCGGCTTCGGCCTCGGCCAGACGACCCTGGCGCAGATGGACGACGCCAAGGTTCAGGTGGCTCTGGGCCAGGTTGGGCCGCCGGGCGACGGCGTCTTCAAGGGCGATCTTGGCCGCCGCCAGCTGGTCCTTGGCCATCAGGGCCTGGCCAAGCGACGAGTGGGCCATGCCCAGGGCGGGATCCAGGGCGATGGCGCGGCGCGCGGCGTCCAGGGCCTGATTGGCGCGGTCGAGCTCAGCCAGGGCGGCGGCGAGGGCGGCGTGGGCCGGGGCGTAGTCGGGCTTTAGCGCAATGGACCGGCTCTGGGCGGCGGCCGCCTGTTCGAACAGGGCCTCGTGGCCGAAGGACAGGCCCAGATTGTGATGCAACAGGGCGTCGTTCGGCGCCAGGCTCAGGGCGTGGCTGTGGGTGGCCATGGCCTCCTCTGTTCGCCCGAGTGCGCTCAACATATTGGCGCGGTGGGAGTGGGCGACCGCCAGGTCGGGCGCCAGGGCGATGGCCCGGTCGTGGGCGGCCAGGGCCTCGGCCGGGCGGTCCCGTTCGCCGAGCAACAGGCCATGATTATAGTGGGCGAGGGCCGAGTTGGGATTGAGCTCCAGCGCAATGCGAAACCCGGCTTCGGACTCTTCGTAACGCTCCAGGCGTCGCAGGATGGCGGCGCGGTTGGCATGGGCGTCGGCATAGGCAGGGAGCAGGGTCGTCGCCCGGTCATAGTGGCCAAGGGCCTCGGTCAGGTTGGACGGAGTCTCATCGGCGGCGATGGCGTTGGCCAGGTTATAGTGGGCGATGGGGCTGTCGGGCTGGGTCGCCAGCAAGGCGCGCAGCACCGCGATGGCCTCGGCCCGGCGGCCCAGTTCGAGCAGGACTACGCCCAGACTGGCCTGGGGTTCTGGGCGGGCGGGGTCGATGACGACGGCCAGCCGCAGCGCTTCGGCCGCTTCGGCCAGGCGACCCTGAGCATGCAGGGCGATACCGAGATTGCCATGGGCCATGCCGATCGACGGATTGGCCGCCAGGGCGGTCCGGCAAGCCTGTTCGGCCTCGGCGTAGCGGCCAAGGCTCAGCAGGGCGTGGGCCAGGTTGGAGGAATAGATCGGATTGGCTCTGAGCGTCAGGGCGCGGGCGATCAGGTCGGCGCTGACCTTGGGGCGGCCGCGCTGCTGCTCGATCACCCCCAACAGGTGCAGCGCATCGGCATGATCAGGCTGGCGGTTGAGGATCTCGGCATAGAGGCCGGCCGCCTCATCCAGCGCGCCGGCGCGGTGCCGGGCGAGGGCGTCGGCCAGCGGCTGATCGGGATCAGCCATGGCCGATCAGGCGAAGGGTGGATTGGCCAGCACCGCGTCGGCGGCGGGGGCGGCGGCGATTCCGCTGACGGCGGCCGCCAGGCACAGGGGATAGAGCCTGTGTTCGGCGGCGAGCACCCGGGCGGCCAGACGCTCTTCGTCGTCGTCCGGCAGGACCGGAACGGCGGCCTGGCCGATCAGCGGACCTTCATCGACACCATTGCTGACCCAGTGAACGCTGCAGCCATGCAGCTTGACCCCTGCATCGAGCGCCCGGCGGTGGGTGTTGAGGCCGGTAAAAGCCGGCAGCAGGGCGGGATGCACATTGATCATGCGCCCGCTCCAGGCCTCGACCAGGAACGGCGTCAGGATGCGCATATAGCCGGCCAGGGCGACGAACTCGACGCCGGCCTCGCGCAGGGCCTGGTCGATGGCGCGCTCGTGCGCCTCGCGGTCCCTGCCATAGGGGCGATGGTCTATGGCCAGGGCGGCGACCCCGGCCTCGGTGGCGCGTTCCAGGCCCGGCGCTTCGGGACGGTTGGAGATCACCACCGCAATCTCAGCTGGATAGTCGGCCGCCGATGCGGCGCGGATCAGGGCCAGGGCGTCGGTGCCGCGGCCCGAGATCAGTATGCCCACGCGTTTGCGCATGACGGTCAGGCGCCGGCCTTGGCCAGCTGGCCGCAGACAAAGGCGGTTTCGCCGGCGTTGAGCAGGGTGGCAAGGACTGCCTCTACGTGGCGCGGCTTGACGATCAGGATAAAGCCGACGCCGCAGTTGAAGGTGCGGCGCAGTTCGTGATCGGCCACGCCGCCCACCTGCTGCAGCCAGGCGAACACCGGCGGCAAGGGCCAGGCGTCCCAGTCGAAGCGCGGCTCCAGGCCTTCGGCGATGGCGCGCGGCGGGTTTTCGATCAGGCCGCCACCGGTGATGTGGGCTCCGGCCTCGACCAGGCCGGCCTTGATCAGCGGCAGGACGCTTTTGACATAGATCCGGGTGGGGGCCATCAGCGCCGCGCCGAGGGTCGAGGCCGGTTCGAACGGCGCCGGCGCATCCCAGGCCAGACCGGAGCGCTCGACGATGCGGCGCACCAGGGAATAGCCGTTGGAGTGGGGACCCGACGAGCCGACGCCGATCAACAGGTCGCCCGGGGCCTGGGTCTGCAGGCGTGGCAGCACCGCATCGCGCTCGACCGCGCCGATGGAAAAGCCGGCCAGGTCGTAGTCGCCCTCGCCGTACATGCCGGGCATTTCCGCGGTCTCGCCGCCGACCAGGGCCGCGCCGGCCTGGCGACAGCCCTCGGCGATGCCCGCGACCACGCGCCGCGCGATTTCAACATCCAGCCGGCCGGTCGCGTAATAGTCGAGAAACATCAGCGGCTCGGCGCCCTGGGCCAACAGGTCGTTGACGCACATGGCCACCAGGTCGATGCCGACCGTGTCGTGATGTCCGCTCTCGATGGCGATTTTCAGCTTGGTGCCGACGCCATCGGTGGTGGGGACGATCAACGGATCGACGAAACCGGCCGCCTTGAGATCGAACAGGGCGCCGAAACCGCCCAGGGCCGCGTCTGCGCCAGGCCGGCGGGTGGCCTTGGCCAGGGGCTTGATCGCTTCGACGAGGGCGGCGCCGGCGTCGATATCCACGCCGGCTTGGGCATAGGTGAGGCCATTGGGCCGATCGGTCATCTAGAACTATCCCTCAGGCGCGCGGGTGGCGGCGCCTGCTTCGTGTTGCGTTTTCGCCCCGCAGGGCGCGTCAAACAGACCGCCAAGGGCCTGTAATCAGGGTTGAGCCGTATTGAGCGCTTGCCCAAAGGACGCCGCGTCAGGCTATAGCTATCCGATGACACCAATCACCACCACCGCGCAATTGCAGGCATTCTGCGACAGCGTCGCCCGCGACCCTTTTATCGCCGTCGACACCGAATTCATGCGCGAGACCACCTACTGGCCCAAGCTGTGCCTTGTCCAGGTCGCCGGGCTCAGCGCCAGCGCCAATATCGATCCCCTGGCCGAAGATATCGACCTCGCGCCGCTGCTGGCCCTGCTCGCCGATCCCAAGATCGACAAGGTGTTCCACGCCGCTCGCCAGGACGTGGAGATCTTCTACAATCTGGGTGTGATCCCCAGGCCCCTGTTCGACACCCAGATCGCCAGCATGGCCGCCGGTTTCGGCGAGCAGATCGCCTATGACGCCCTGGTGCGCCAGATGCTGCGCATCGATCTGGACAAGTCGAGCCGCTTCACCGACTGGGCGCGCCGGCCCTTGAGCGACGCCCAGCTGGAATATGCTCTGGCCGACGTGACTCACCTGGCGGCGCTGTATCCCTTGCTGCGCGAGCGCCTGGAAAAGGCTGGCCGCCTGGCTTGGGTCACCGAAGAAATGGCCTCGCTCACCGATCCGGCCAATTACGACACCGATCCTGAGAACGCCTGGCGGCGGCTCAAGCCCCGTAAGCACGCGGCGAAATATCTGTCGGTGTTCCGCGCCGTGGCCGCCTGGCGTGAACGCACGGCCCAGAGTCGCGACCAGCCGCGCGGACGAATCATCAAGGACGATGTGATCGACGAGATCGCCCAGCAGGCCCCCACGGACGCCGAGGGTCTGAACCGGCTGCGATCGCTGCAAAAGGGTTTCGCCGGCTCGCGCTTCGGACCGGAGCTGATCGACGTCATTCGCGCGGCGCTGAAGGATCCGGAGGCCTATGCGCCGCAGATCGAGCGCAACCACACCGCCCCGAACCCGGCTGCGGGCGCGATTGTCGAGTTGCTCAAGGTTTTGCTCAAGGCGCGGGCCGAGGACGCCGGCGTGGCCTCCAAGCTGATCGCCACGGTCTCCGACCTGGAGAAGATCGCCAATGACGATGCGGCCGACACCCAGGCCCTGCAAGGCTGGCGGCGCGAGGCCTTCGGCGAGGACGCCCTGAAGCTCAAGCGCGGCGAACTGGCCCTGGTGCTGGATGGCGCGCGCGTGCGCGTGGTCGAGGTGCGCCGAGCGCCCCGGGCGGCGGCGGGCTAGGCCGACGGCCGACTTTCGCCCGCTTGGTCGTTTGCATTCCGATCCAGCCGTTGACCGGCCCTATCGCCCCAGCCTGAGGCCCAGGTCCAGGGCGTCGGCCAGGGTGCTGGCGCGTTTGGCGGTCTGTTCGCCCAGCAGCATATCGGCCCAGCCGGCTTCGGCGGTGAGTTGCACCACCTCCTGATCGATAGACAGGTGCGATCGGCCGAGCAGGGCGCTGCTGCGGCCGGAAAGATCACATCCCAGGCGCATGGCCGCGCCCAGGGCCCGGGCCCGCTGAGCGCGCTCGGCCGACAGGATGCGGGCGATGGTGCCGCGCTCCGGGGTGTTGCTGGCGGCGGTGTGCCGGGCGAACAGGACCACGGCCAGGAAGGCGCGCTCGGCATGGTTCAGTCCGGCCAAGGGCGCGCGCAGCACCTGTTCGAACACGAGATCGGCGCGGTGGTCCGGATGCAGGCGCGCGCCAAGATCGGCCAGGCGGCAGGCCGCGGCGATCAAGGTCGCGTCCCGACCAAAAAAAAGCGAGGGCAGGGCGGAGAACAGCGGCGCCAGCCACGCCTCCAGCGCCGGCCCCAGGTCGTCGCCGATGCCGGTGCGGGCGCCGAGCGCCGTGGCCCCGGCGATCAGCGGGTCCTCGGCGCGGACCGCCTCACCCATGGCCTCGAAGAGCAAGCCTTCGCGCACGCCATAGGCCGAGATCGCGATCCGTTCGAGACCCAGGCGTTCGATCAGGCCCTCCAGCACCAGGGCGGCATAGGGGATAGTGTCCAGGCGGCGCTTGGAGACCCCCTCTATCCGCTCCAGCGAACTGCGCGACTGGCGAGCGATGAAACTGGCCGCCGCCAGGGCTTCGCCGCCGCTGATCTCGTATTGATGCACGATCTGCAAGGGATAGCCGGCGATGCGCATCTGCAACAGCGCCAGGTTTCGCCAGCCACCACCGACGGCATAGAGAGTCGAGCCGGCGCTGTTGAGCTCCAGCCGGTCCAGGGCGCGCATCACTCGCGCCCGGGTGCGTTCCAGGTCGAAGCCGTCCGGGCCTCTCAAGGCGAAGGGACCCAGCGGCAGGGTCACGCCGCTGGCCGGCGCGCCCTGGGCGATGGGGGTCAGCTCCAGGCTGGAGCCGCCCAGGTCACCCACCAGCCCCTCGGCGTCCGGCGCGCCGGCCAGGACGCCCAGGGCGGCGAAGCGCGCTTCCTCCTCGCCGGACAAAACCCGAACCTTGAGCCCCGTGGCCTCATGGATGCGGGCGACGAACAGCGAGCCGTCTGCGGCCTCGCGCACGGCGGCGGTGGCGACCACAGACACCGTAGCCGGATGGGCGGCGTCCAATACCGCCTTGAAGCGCCGGAGCGCGCCCAGGGCGGCCTCGACGCCTTCCGGCGCCAGTCGTCCGGTCTGGGCGACATCGCGCCCCAGGCCGGCCAGCACCTTTTCGTTGAACACGGTCCAGATGGCCCGACCATCGAGCCGATAGATGACCAGACGGATCGAGTTGGAGCCGATGTCTATGACGGCGGCGTCGCGCTCGGTCCTATCCGCGTGCGTCAACATGTTCGAACGCGCGGGGCAGGTCTTTGACCTTGTGACCCCGGCCGGACAGGCTGGGATTGGTCATGAAATGCTGGTGAGCGGAGAAGGCGGCCTTGTTGGTCCAGCCCCTGGCGCGGCTGTAGGCGCCCTTGCTGTTCAGGTCCCAGCTGCCGGCGACATCGTTGATATTAGCCACCATGATCTGCGACAGCACCTGTTCGTGGACCGTCGGATTCTCCACCGGCACCAGGGACTCCACCCGGCGATCCAGATTGCGAGGCATCCAGTCGGCCGAGGAGATATAGACCCGGGAAGCCGCGCTGGGCATGTGCTCGCCATTGGCGAAGGCGACGATGCGCGAATGTTCGAGAAACCGGCCGACGATGCTCTTAACCCGGATATTGTCCGACAGGCCCGGCAGACCTGGGCGCAGGCAGCAGATGCCACGCACGATCAGTTCGATGCGCACGCCGGCCTGGCTGGCGCGGTAGAGGGCGTCGATCACGACGGGATCGACCAGGGCGTTCAGCTTGGCCCAGATCGCCGCCGGCTTTCCGGCCTTGGCGTTTTCCGCTTCATGGGCGATCAGCTGCAACAGCTCCGCCTTCAGCGTCACCGGCGAATAGGCCAGCTTGTCCAGCTTTTCCGGCATGGCGTAGCCGGTGATGAAGTTGAACAGCTTGCCGGAATCGCGGCCCAAGGAGGGGTCACAGGTGAACAGGGACAGGTCGGTGTAGATCTTGGCGGTCTGGGGATGGTAGTTGCCGGTGCCGAAATGGCAGTAGGTCTTCAGGTTGTCGCCCTCGCGCCGCACCACGATCGACAGCTTGGCGTGGGTCTTGTACTCGACGAAGCCATAGACCACGTGGACTCCGGCGCGTTCCAGGTCACGCGCCCATTTCAGATTGGCCTCCTCGTCGAACCGAGCCTTGATCTCCACCAGGGCGGTGACGTTCTTGCCGTTGTCGGCCGCCTCGATCAGGGCGGCGACGATCGGGCTGTCCTTGGAGGTGCGGTAGAGGGTCTGCTTGATCGCCAGGACATTGGGGTCCCGCGCCGCCTGACGCAGGAACTGGACCACGACGTCGAAACTCTCGAACGGGTGATGAACCAGGATGTCCTTTTCGCGGATGGCCGCGAAGCAATCCCCGCCATGATCGCGGATTCGCTCGGGAAAACGCGGTTCGAACGATTTGAACTTCAGATCCGGCCGGTCCGCGGGGATCAACTGTGCGAGTTCGGCCAGGTCGAGCATGCCGTCGATGATGACGATGTCCTCATTCGCCGCGTGCAGATTGCTGGCGATGAAGGTGCGCAGTTCCACTGGCATCAGGGATTCGAGCTCGATCCGCACGACTGAGCCCAGGCGGCGCTGCTTGAGCCGGGCTTCGAATTCGCGCACCAGATCTTCGGCCTCTTCCTCGATTTCCACGTCGCTGTCGCGGATCAGACGGAAGACGCCCGTGGACTCGACGTCGCAGCCGGGAAACAGGCTGTCCAGAAACAGCACCAACAGGCCTTCCAGAGCGATGAAGCGGCGGCTGGGGCGGCGCGAACGGCCTTGCACGACCGGCGGCAGCTCCCAGAACCGGCGGACCTGGGCGGGCACCGGCACCAGGGCGAACATGGTGCGGCCGTCCGACCGCCGGTGCAGCTTGAGCACCAAGGAAAAAGCCAGGTTCGGAATGAACGGGAATGGGTGGGCCGGGTCGATCGCCAGCGGCGTCAGGACCGGGAACAGCTGGTTCTGGAAGGTGTCGGCCAGCCAGGCGCGCTCTGGCGCGGTGACGTCGCCGGGATCGATCAGGTTCAGACCCTGCTCGCGCATTTCCGCTCGCAGGTCGCGCCAGCGCTGCTGCTGCGCCGACATCAGACGGGCGGCGGTCTCATTGACGCGTTCCAACTGTTCGGCGGGGGTCAGGCCGTCCTGGCTGAGGACTCGCACGCCCTCACGGACCTGGCCCTTCAGCCCCGCCACCCGCACCATGTAGAATTCATCGAGATTGTTGGCTGAGATCGACAGGAACCGGACCCGCTCCAGAAGCGGATGGCGCGGATTTTCGCTCTCTTCGACCACGCGCTCATTGAAGGCGAGCCAAGAGATTTCGCGGTTGAAGAACCGTTCCGGCGCCGCCAGCAGACCTTCGTCGAGGGCGGGGCTCGACGGGATGGGCGTGAGCGTTTCGGGGATAGCAGCTTCGATCGCGGTGTCGGTCATCGGAGCCTACGGGGGGAGCCTACGGGTCAGGATGGCGACTTGTCGCCTACCCCGCAAAGGCCCGCAAGCCTTCACTCGAACAGGTCGGGCGTTTCGTCGTCATTTTCAAGAATCTGTCGCGCAAGCGCCCGGCTGACCGGCTTTTGTTCAGCGTCCGCCAACTCGTCCAGCCGCTCGACCACCGTTCGAGCGTAGGGCACTGAGCGCTCGATCCGCTTGAGCAGATAGGAGATCAGTTCCTCCGTTGGCCTGATATTCCGCTCACGGAATAATTTTCGCAGGACGCCTTCCAGCACTTCATCGTCAGGTTCGGGGAGGACGGCGACGGTCAGGCCGTTGAGGCGCGATCGCAGGTCCGGCAGTTCGGCGCTCCAGGTCGCCGGCGGGACGCGGGCGGTCAGCAGCAGGCCGCAGCCCTCGGCGCCGGCGCGATTGATCAGGTGGAACAGCATATCGTCCGCGACGCCCTGGTCGGCGTTTTCGATCAACACCGGTCGGCCGTCCTGCAGGTCGGCGAGGTTCAGGGGCGCGTCGCCTCCGGCCATCAGCAAGGCGGCGCCGGCGCGTCGAGCCCAGGTCCGCGCCAAATGGCTCTTGCCAGATCCCGCGGGTCCAACCAGGGCCAGGCAGCCGGCGTGCCAGTTGGGCCAGGCGTCCAAGGCCTGGACCACGGCTGCGCTCGTCGGGGAGATGATAAAGTCTTCCCGCCGGTAGGACGTCGGACGCCGGAGCTCTAAACGAAGCTGGCGCGCCATGCGACTTTTCCACTGCAGGCGTTCACGCGATAATCATACCGAAAAGGCCGCGTTTCGTCGACGGCGGCGAGGGAGGAACGGTCAAGATGTAGCAAGCTGCGCGATATTTACCACGTCTGAGCGAGTGGACAGCGCACGGGACTGTGGATGGCTGCTTGCGGGGCGTGGCGATCCGGCTATGGGACGGAGCATGCCGCCCTCGCCAAAGCGCTCTGGCCTGACCTTTCGAAGGATCGATCCCGGCTCAGGCTGGGTCTTGGCGGCCGCTGCGCTGCTGGTGACCCTGATCACAGCCACGGCGTTCCTGAGGCAGGATCACCAGATCGCCCGCACCCTGGGCGATACCGACGACGCCATGCGCCTGGTGCTGGTGCGGGACCTGCTGGACGGGCGCGGCTGGTACGATCAGCTGGTGATGCGGCTACAGCCGCCGGCCGGGACGGTCATGCACTGGTCGCGCCTGCTCGACGGGGCGCTGGCGGGAGTTCTGTGGCTGATGCGGCTCGGCTTGCCGCCGGCCCAGGCCGAGCAGGCGATGCGGGTCTGCTGGCCGCTGGCCTGGATTCTGCCGGCCGCGGCGGCCAGCCTGGCCATTGCCCGCAGGCTTGGCGGACCCAGGGCGATGGTCGCCGGGGCGGTGTTGCTGGTGGCCAATCCGTGGGTGTTTGTCCAATTCCAGCCTGGCCGGATCGATCACCACAATGTCCAGATCACCCTGACCCTGGCCGCCGCGGCCTTCAGCATCGCCGGCGGCGGGCGTCGATGGAGCGGCGCCCTGGCCGGGGCGGCCTCGGCCCTAGCCCTCGCTGTCGGCATCGAATCCCTGGTCTTCCACGCCCTTATCGGCCTCGGCTGGGGGCTGAGCGTGGTTCAAGACCGCACGAACGCCAAAGCGGCGCGGACCTATGGCCTGGCTCTGGCCGTGGGGACCGCGGGTCTGTTCCTGGCGCAGACCCCGCCCGGACGCTGGTCGCTGTCGGTGTGTGACGCTCTGGGGTGGAACCTGACCGCCGCGGTCCTTGTGGCGGGGCTGGGCCTGGCGATCATCGCCAGTCTCAAGCTGGCGCGCGCGCGTCAGATCGGCGCCCTGTTTATGGTCGCCGCCGGTGCGGCGACGGTCTATCTGGCGCTCGATCCTTCGTGCCTTCACGGCCCCTTCGCCGCTGTGGATCCACGCTTGCGACCCTTCTGGTTCGGCCAGATTGAAGAGCTCAAGGCTTGGCCGGCGCTGCTGGCGACCCACCGGGCCGCGGCGATCCGCATCTTGACGGTCAGCCTGATGAGCGTCTGCGGTTGCGGGGTGCTGTGGTGGAGGGGCGGGCAAGGCGGCTGGGCCGGCCCATTGACCGCGGTCGCCTGTGTTCTGGTCGCGATCGTGGCGAGCTTTCAGGCTTATCGCATGGAAGATTACGCCTTTGGTTTCGGCCTGCCAGTGGTCGCGGCCGGCGTCGCGCTGGCGGCGGAGGGGCGCGGCATGATCACCCTGCTAGTTCTGACCGTGGCGGCTTCGCCAGCGACCTTGGCCACTGTCACCGGCTGGGCCTTCGCCCAGCTGGCGCCTGCGCCGCCCCCGCCGGTGTCTCCCAATGCGCGTTGCTACGACACGGACGTCTATCGTCCGCTGGCCGCCTTGCCGCCGGGGCTGGTGCTGGCGGACATTAATCTGGGCCCCTTCATCCTGGCTCACACCCGCGACTCGGTTCTGGCCGCGCCCTATCATCGGATGAGATGGGGTGTTCTGTCCGCGCATCAGGCGCTGGGCACCGCTCCACGGCAGGCGGAAGGGACTGTGCGCGCGCTGGGCGTGCGCTATATCGTCGAATGCGGGGCGCTGACGCGGGTCGGCGCCGGAAGCTTTGAAGCCGGGCTGCGACAGGGGCGGACACCGTCATGGCTGGCGCCGATCAGCCCGCCCGGCGAGGTGCTGCATATCTATCAGGTCGAGCCCGTGGCTCAGCCGCCAAAGGAGCCTTAGGCCATGCCCAGTTGGGATCCCGCGCTGTACGAACGCTACAAGACCTATCGCGACCGGCCCGCCCTGGACCTGTTGTTGCAGATTCCCGGGGATCTGGCGCCGCGCGAGGTCTGGGATCTGGGTTGCGGGCCGGGCGAACAGGCGGCCCTGTTGGCCTTGCGCCATCCCAAGGCTGAGGTGCATGGGCTGGATTCGAGCCCCCAGATGCTCGATGTGGCGCGCAAGCGGCGCGAACGGGTCGACTGGGTCCTGGGCGACCTCAACAGCTTCGAGCCGGCGGCGCCGGCGGACCTGATCTACACCAACGCCGCCCTGCAATGGGCCCCGGACCATGACCGGCTTTTTCCACGGCTGGCAGGATACCTGGCTCCAGAGGGAGTGTTCGCCTGCCAGATGCCCATGTCCTTCCACATGCCCTGGCACCAGGTCTTGCGTGAGCTTGCGGACGAGCCCCAGTGGCAGCGCCGGCTCGGCGAGGTCCGCGGCACGACGCCCGTCGCCTCGGCCGAAGCCTATTTCGATTGGCTCAGCCCGGTCTGTGGCCAGATCGACATTTGGACCACCACCTATCTGCATGTGCTGGAGGGCGACGATCCGGTGGTCGACTGGATGCGTGGCACGGGCCTGAGGCCCTATCTGGACGCCCTGCCGGACGCGGCCGAGCAGGCGATATTTCTCGGCGCCTATCGCCAGCGCGTGGAGGCCATCATGCCGGCGCGGCCAGACGGCCTGACTTTATTCCCGTTTCCGCGGCTTTTTATCGTCGCCCGCCGATAAGCCGGCCCGCCGACCGTAATTCGGCCGACGACGCCACCAATAGCGATCTGTCGCGTTCTTGCCGGGACGCTCCCTTTCCCAGCAAGGAATACCGCCAATGGCCAAATCCAAAAGCGGCCCGCACGCCGCATCCCCATCGTCCATCGGCGCTGGTGGTGAAATCCACCAGACCGCCTCCACTGTGGAGGCGCGCCTGACCACCAATTTCGGCGTGCCGATCAGCGACGATCAAAACTCTCTCAAGGGCGGCCGCCGCGGACCGGCCCTGCTGGAAGACTTCGTCCTCAGGGAGAAGATCCAGCATTTCGACCACGAACGGATTCCGGAACGCATCGTCCACGCGCGCGGCTCGGCCGCCCATGGCTATTTCGAGCTGACCGAATCCCTGGCGCAATATTCACGCGCCAAGGTGCTGACCGAGGTGGGCGAAAAGACCGAGGTGTTTGTGCGCTTTTCCACGGTCGCCGGCGGGGCGGGATCGGTGGACACGCCCCGGGATGTGCGCGGATTCGCGGTCAAGTTCTACACCAAGGAGGGCAACTGGGATCTGGTGGGCAACAATATCCCGGTGTTCTTCATCCAGGATGCGATCAAGTTCCCCGACCTGATCCATGCGGTGAAGATGGAGGCCGATCGCGGCTATCCGCAAGCCGCCAGCGCCCACGACACCTTTTGGGACTTCATCGGGCTGATGCCGGAATCCACCCACATGATCATGTGGGCCATGTCCGACCGGGCGATTCCCCGCTCCTTGCGGATGATGGAGGGCTTTGGCGTCAACACCTTCCGGCTGGTGGACGAGGACGACCAGGCGACCTTCGTTAAGTTCCACTGGCGGCCCAAGCTGGGCCTGCAGTCCACCTGCTGGGACGAGGCGGTGAAGATCGCCGGCGCCGACCCGGACTATCACCGCCGCGACCTGTTCGAAGCCATCGACGCCGGCGACTTTCCCGAGTGGGAATTCGGGGTTCAGCTGCTGAGCCAGGCGGAGGCTGACGCCCTGCCGTTCGACATCCTCGACGCGACCAAACTGATCCCCGAGGAGCTGGTCCCGATTCGGGTGGTCGGTCGCATGGTGCTGAACCGCAACGCCGACAACTTCTTCGCCGAGACCGAGCAAGCCGCCTTCCTGCCCACCAACGTGCCTCCGGGCGTGGATTTTTCCGAAGATCCGCTGCTGCAAGGACGGCTGTTTTCCTATCAGGACACCCAGCTGTCGCGCCTGGGTTCGGTGAATTTCCATCAGCTGCCGATCAATCGCGCCAAGGGCTGCCCGTTCCAGAACCTGCAGCGCGATGGCCATATGCAGACCCAGGTCTTCAAAGGCCGGGCCAATTACGAACCCAACAGCCTGGCGGACGCGGGCGAAGTGGGCGGGCCGAGGGAAGATCCCAAGGGCGGCTTCCGCAGTTTCGCCCTGCCGCTGGAGGACACCAAGGTTCGCCTGCGCGCCGAGACCTTCGCCGACCACTACAGCCACGCGCGGCTGTTCTATCGGTCCCAGACCGAGATCGAGCAGGCTCACCTGGCCAGCGCCATCGTCTTTGAGCTGTCCAAGGTCGCCTTGGAGCCGGTGCGCCTGCGGGTGATCGCCAATCTGCGCAATGTGGATGAGGCTCTGGCGAAGCGGGTGGCCACGGGGTTGAACATGGACCTGCCGGAAAAGTCCGCCGCGGCGGTCGAACCCCAGGACATGGATCTGTCGCCGGCCTTGCGCATCGTCGGCAAGTATCCGGATAGCCTGATGGGGCGCGCGGTCGGCGTGCTGGTCACGGACGGCGCGGATGGCGCCATGGTCGACGCCGTGCGCAAGGCGGTGGAGGCGGAGGGCGCCACGGCCAAGATCGTCGCGCCAAAGATCGGCGGCGTGACCCTGAAGGACGGCAAGGCGCTGAAGGCCGACGGCCAGCTTGCAGGCACGCCGTCGGTGGTGTTCGACGCCGTGGCCCTGGTGGTGTCGCAAGACGGCTGCGCCCAGCTGCTCAAGGACTCGGCGGCGATCGATTTCGTGCACAACGCCTTCGTCCATCTGAAGGCGATCGGCTTCACACCCGAGGCCCAGCCGCTGCTCGACAAGGCTGGTGTCGAGTCGGACCCGGGAATCGTCGCGCTGAACAAGACCGGCAAGGCCTTTATCGAGCCCGCGAAAACCCGCCAATGGGACCGCGAGCCAAAGGTGCGCATGTTGGCCTAACGGCGTATCGGTTTCGGCCGCACTTAGCATGCTAGGTGCGGCCGGTTATCGCCGCCGCCAGATTGGCCACCTTGCGCGCGCTGTGGCCGGCATGGACCAGCCGGCGGGCCAGCGCCGCCATGGCCTCACCGGTCTCCAGTCCGCCCAGGCCTTGGCGGCGCAGCGCGGCGGCCTTTTCCGCGCCGTCCCCTTCAGCCCTTAGGGCCTCGATCAGCGGTGCGCGCACCTCCGCCAGCAATCGGTCGGCATGGGCGGGATCAAGCTGATCCTGGCGCGCTTTCAGCAGCACCTGCACCGACGCCAGGTCGGAGGCCAGGAGGTAGTTGGCGCCGAGCAGGTCATTGAGCGTCTTGATCGCGCCCCGATCGGCCCTGGGCTCATCGGCCAGTCGCCGGACCGCGCCGGCCAGCCCGGCCGCGGCGTCCAGCGCCCGCTTGCGCGCCAGCCGATAGGCATGGTCCTCGTTATCGCGGGTCAAGGCCTGGGCGGCGAAGGCCGAGTCCATCTCGATCATCGTCTCCAGGGTGCGTGGCAGGTCGTCCCGCTCCCAGCTCGGTAACAGGAAGCTGAACCCATAAGACAGGCCGGCCCCGACCAGGGTGTCGACGACCCGTTCCAGCAGCAGCGGATGCGCGCCGGGGGCCAGCACGTGTAACAGCAGCAGCGCCGTCACCGAGGCGAACAAGGAGGTGATGCGATAGTCGATGGCGGCATAGGCGTGAGACAGGCCGATGGAGATGACGATCACCGCCAGCAGCAGGGGCGCAGGCGCCAGGTTGATCAGGGCGGTGGCCAGGACACAGCCCACCAGGGTGCCGATCAGCCGCGCATGGCGCCGGCGACGAGTCACGCCATAGTTGGCGCGCATGATCAGGGCGGCGGTCAGCAGCACCCAGCCTCCATGGACCACGCCCGGCAGGGCTAAGGTCAAGCCCATGCCGACGGTGAGGGCGCAGCTGAGCCGGATCGCATAGCGAAAGGCGGGCGCGGTCAGGTTCAGTTGGGCCGCGACCACCTTCAGGCCCACGGTGGGGACCTGGGCGAAGGGCGCCAAGTCCAGCTTTTCCGCGGTTCCCGCCAGTTCCGTGCGCTCGTCCATGGCGCGGCAAAGCCGGGTCAAGGCCGCATCAGCGTGGCCGATCTTGGTCAAGGTGGAGCGAAACGCCGCCAGGGCGTCCTGCTCGTCCGGGCTAGCCGCGCCCGGCGCGGCCTCGATCCGCTGCAGTTCGTCGCCAAGCTGGCTTCGCGCGGAGGCATGATCGGCGGGGCGCGGGCAGGGGCGACGTTCGCTGACGGCCAGGGTCATGGCCTCGATTTCGTCGGCCATGGCCTCGACCACGCCGCCCATGCGGCGCATCAGATGATGATGGGCGGAGCCGCGCAGGGTCTCCACGTCCGCATCGCCCGCCAGGAGCACCTCGAAGGCGTCCAGCAGGCTGATCAGGATCTCGATCTGTCGCAGATGAGCCTTGTCGCGCCAGTAGAGGAACAGGCCGTCTCGCGCCGTTTGCAGCCGCTCAACCAGATCCGTGTGCGCCTCGATCAGGCTGCGGAAGGCCTGGGACGCCGGCGTCTTGAGATTATACAGCGCCGCCTTGGCGCGCATGTAGCGAGCCAGGGCGCGCATGGCTTCGGCCAGCAGCAGCCGGCGCACGCGGCCGTCGAACACCAGCGCCGCCAGGCCGGCATAGACGGCATAGGCCACGGCGCCGCCGACGAACAGCGCCTGGTGAACGAGAACCCCGCCCAGGCTGGATTGGTCCGCGCCCAGGCCAAAGACAAAGGCCAGGACCGTGGCCATGCCTAGGCCGAGGGCCCGCTTGCCATAGATGGAGATCAGGCCGGTCCACAGGCCGACCAAGCCGGCCGCGAGGCAGAGGCTCCAGGGCATGCCCTTTCCCAGGGCGGCGGCCAGGGTCGCCAGGGCGGTTGGAAGCACGGCGCTGGCGAGAATCCAGGGTTTCTGGCGCAGAGGGTCGGGCTGATCCACAATGCTGACGCACAGCGCACCCGTGGTGGCGACGATGGCGGACGCAAAGCCGAACACCAGGCCGAAACCCGCACCGACGATCGCCAGACCCACGGCGACCGACAGGCCGTTCTCCACATGCAGTCTAAACAGACCCAGGCGGAAGATGCGCGACGCCTCGGCGGGGCTGAACAGCTGCCGGGTCAGGGCGCCAACGCGCGTCGTCTGTCCCAATCCAGACCCCGATCAATCCGCGTTCAGGAACCCGCGAGCAGCTTGTCGACCGCCGCCTGCGCCTCGCCCTGAATTTGCTGAAGATGGGCCTGGCTGAGGAAGCTTTCCGCATAGATCTTGTAGACATTCTCCGTGCCCGATGGCCGCGCGGCGAACCAGCCGTTCTTGGCCGTCACCTTGAGCCCGCCAATGGGCTGTTCGTTGCCGGGAGCCTTGGTCAGGACCGCTTCGATGGCTTCCCCGCCCAGATCTTTGGCGGTGAACTGCTCCGGCTTGAGCTGGCCCAGGCGCTTCTTATCTTCCGGCGAGGTCGCCACGTCGATCCGCTGATAGAAGGACTGGCCGAGGTCCTGGGTGACGGATTGGTAGAGTTTGTCGGGCGCCGATCCGGTCTTGGCACAGATTTCCGCCGCCAACAGGCCCATAATCAGTCCATCCTTGTCGGTGGTCCACACCGAGCCGTCCCGCCGCAGGAACGAAGCGCCGGCGCTTTCCTCGCCGCCGAACGCGAAGGAGCCGTCGATCAGCCCGGCGCTGAACCATTTGAAGCCCACGGGGACTTCCACCAGCTTGCGGCCGATCTTGCCGACCACCCGGTCGATCATGGCGCTGGAGACCGCGGTCTTGCCGATGGCGCTGTCCGCGCGCCAGTCGGGGCGATGGGCGTGCAAAAAGGCGATGGCGGTCGCCAGATAGGCGTTGGGGTTCATCAGGCCGCTGGAGGGGCAGACGATCCCATGGCGGTCGGCGTCGGTGTCGTTGGCGAAGGCGACGTCGAACCTGTCGTCCATGGCGATCAGGCTGGCCATGGCGTAGGGCGACGAGCAGTCCATGCGGATCTTGCCATCCCAGTCGACCGTCATGAAGCGGAAGGTCGGGTCGACGGCGTCATTGACCACCGTCGCTCTAATCCCATAGCGCTCGATGACCGGCTGCCAGTAGTGGACAGCGGCGCCGCCCAGGGGATCGATGCCGATGCGAACGCCCGCAGCCTTGATCGCCTCCATGTCCACCACCTGGGCGAGGTCGGTCACATAGGGAGTGATGTAGTCATAGGCCTGGATGCAGGCCGCCTTGCGGGCGCGTTCATAGGGCAGGCGAAGGACGCCGACCAGGCTGGCGGCCAGGAAATCGTTGGCCGTGTTCTGGATCCAGCTGGTGATGTCGACATCGGCCGGGCCGCCATTGGGCGGATTGTATTTGAAGCCGCCCTCGTCCGGCGGGTTGTGCGACGGGCTGATGACGATACCGTCCGCCAAGCCGCCACTGCGACCGCGGTTATAGGTCAGGATGGCGTGGGAAATCACCGGCGTGGGCGTATAACCGCCCTGGTGATCGATCCTGGTGTCGATGTCGTTGGCGGCCAGCACCTCGATGGCGCTGGCGAAGGCGGGCTCGCTCAGGGCGTGGGTGTCCATGCCCAGGAACAGGGGACCGTCGATCCCGGCCTTGCGCCGATACAGGCAGACCGCCTGGGTGATAGCCAGGATATGGGCTTCGTTGAAGGCCGCGGCGAAGGCCGAGCCCCGGTGTCCTGAGGTGCCGAAGGCCACGCGTTGGGATGCGATCCCTGTGTCGGGTTGCAGCGAGAAATAGGCGGTCACCAGGCGAGGGGTATTGACCAGCATCGCGGCCGGGACCGGTTTGCCGGCGAGGGGACTCACAGTTTCCGTCATGGTTGCCCGTATTCCCGTTTCAGCTTGGATGGCCTGTTTTCGGAGGATGACCCACTTTCAGGCTTTCCCACCGCCGACGCTGTCTGGCAATGCCGGGGGCGGATTGTTCGTTCCCAAGCGCTGATCCAAAACGCGTCTTGTTCGTTTCAGTCCCGCCGCCTGCCGCCTCATGTTTCAAGGATCACGCCATGTCCCGCAAAAAGGTCGCCGACCTGATCGTCGAAACGCTTCAGGCCGCCGGGGTGAAACATTGCTGGGGCGTACCGGGCGATACGCTCAACCACGTCACCGACGCCCTGCGACGCAGCGACATCAAGTTTGTCCATGTGCGCCATGAGGAAGCCGCCGGCTTTGCCGCCGGCGCCGAAGCCATGATCACAGGCGATCTTACCGCCTGCGCCGGATCCTGTGGACCCGGCAGTCTGCACTTCATCAACGGCCTGTTCGAAAGTCATCGCAACCGCGCGCCGGTGGTGCTGATCGCCAGCCAGATCACCCGCGACGAGTTGGGTTTCGACTTCCCGCAGGAGGTGGATTTCAAGTCCGTCTATCAAGGCTGCAGCGTGTTCTGCGACGAGATCCGCACCGGCGCGCAGGCCCAGCGCAAGACGGCCCTGGCCTGCCAGGCCGCGCTGTCCAAGCGGGGCGTGGCGATCCTGATCCTGCCCGTGGACGTTTCGAAGGAAGAGGTGGAGGACGACGGGTTCGCCGTCCATATCGCCCATCCCGTGATCCGGCCCAGCGACGCCGAACTCGACCGGATCGCCGATCTGCTCAACGCTGGATCCAAGGTCGCCATCTATGGCGGCTCGGGCTGTCAGGGCGCCCATGCCCAGGTCATGGCCCTGGCCGAGACCTTGAGGGCGCCGGTGGCCCACACCTCCCGGGCCAAGGATTTCCTGGAATATGACAATCCCTACGACGTCGGCATGACTGGGGTGTTCGGCGTCGAGTCCGGCTATCACGCCTTGATGGAATGCGACACGCTGCTGCTGCTCGGCTGCGACTTCGCCTGGCGACAGTTCTATCCGAGCAAGGCCAAGATCATCCAGATCGATATTGAGGGCGCTCATCTGGGTCGCCGGCATCCGGTGGACATTGGCGTGGTCGGCGACGTCAAGGCGACCCTGCAGGCCTTGGCTTCGCGGGTGAAGTCCAAATCGGACGACGGCTTCCTCAAGGACTGTCTGGGTCGCCACATCAAGGCCACCGCCGCCCTGGACAAGCGGGCCAGGATCGGTCGCGGCGGCGCCATCCATCCGCAATATCTGACCAGCCTGATCGCACAGCAGGCGGAGCGCGACGCCATCTTCACCGCCGACGGCGGCTCGCCGATGGTCTGGCTGCTGCGCCATGTGCCGGCCACCGGTCAGAACCGGACCATTGTCAGCCTCAGCCACGGCACCATGGCCAACGCCATGCCCCAGGCCCTGGGCGCAAAAAAGGCCCAGCCGCATCGGCAGGGGATCTCGCTGTCCGGCGATGGCGGCCTGGCCATGATGCTGGGCGACCTGATCACCGCGGTTCAGGAAGAGATCCCGATCAAGGTGGTGGTGTTCAACAATTCAAGCCTGGGCTTTGTCGAGTTGGAACAGAAGGTCGAGGGCCTGCTCGACGCCTATACGACGCTGAAGAACCCCGACTTTGGCCGCGTGGCCGAAGCGATCGGGTTTTGGGGGCGCACGGTGAGCGACGCCGAATTGCTGGACGCCGCCGTCGCCGAATGGCTGAGCCAGCCGGGGCCGGCCTTGCTTGACGTCCACACCGACCGTACGGAACTGGTCATGCCGCCCAAGGTCGAGGCGGGACAGGTGTTCGGCATGGCGCTCTATTCGGCCAGGGCGATCCTCAGCGGCCACGGCGAAGATGTCGTCGAGCTTTTGACGGACAACTTCGTCCAATAGCCCCCAACCTTTGTATTCAGACCGACGGCTTTTGAGTTTGACCGTTGACCGGTGTTTTTCCCGTCATGGCCGGCGTATGCCCATAGGCGCTGAGTTAAGACGCGCTCCCCTCTGTTCCTCATCCTGAGGCGTCCGCGCAGCGGGCCTCGAAGGACGCACAGACGGCGCCGTGCGTGCGTCCTTCGAGGCTCGTCGCTGCGCGACGAGCACCTCTGGATGAGGAGCAGTGTGGGGTGTCAGCTTGATTTAGCGCCTATCGGCGTAGCCGGGCCATCCATGCCGTGAACGAGCAGGCGAGGCTATAGGCGTGGGACTCAACCTGAAGGCTCGGAAAAGCCTGACTTTCACGGCATGGGTCGCCGGGACGGGGCCCGGCGACGACGGCGATGGATGGGTAGGCCTCTCAGCCGTCAGCCTCAAAGGCCTTTGTTTTCAGACGGTTTCGGTGACCTTGTTCAGGTGCGGTGGGCGATCCGGGTCGAAGCCGCGGGCCACCGACAGGGCGTTGGCCATGCGGTAGAAGCTTTGCACAAAGGCGATCGGCGCCAGGACCGGGTGGACCTTGGGGGTCGGCAGGGCGATGACGCCGGGCAGTTCGCCCGAGCCGGCGGCCATGACCTGGGCCCCCCGGCCGGCGAATTCGGCCAGCAGTTCGCCAACGCCGGCGTGGGACTCGTCGTCCTGGGCGAAGGCCAGGATCGGAAAGCCCGGGCCCACCAGGGCCATGGGGCCGTGACGCACTTCCGCGGCGCTGAAGGCCTCGGCGTGCAGGCCGCAGGTCTCCTTGAATTTCAGCGCCGCTTCCTGGGCCACGCCGAAACCGACCCCGCGGCCGATGACGAACAAGTTGTGGGCCCGCTTCAGCGCCTCGACCCCGGCGCTCCAGTCCTGAATCCAGGCCGTGTCCAGCAGGCCGGGCAGGCCATCCAGGGCCTCGGTGAGCCCCGTGTTCTCGGTCCAGCAAGCGACCAACTGGGTGATGGCGCTGAGGGCGGCGATATAGGATTTGGTCGCCGCCACGCTCAGCTCCGGGCCGGCGCGCAGGGGGATCACCGCATCGGCCAGGGCGGCTAGGGGCGAATCCTCGACATTGACCAGGGCGACGAGAAAGGCGCCGGCGGCCTTGGCGGCGGCGGCGGACTGAAGCAGGTCCGGGCTCTTGCCCGATTGGGACACGGCCAGGCACACCACCCCCGTCATGCCGAGAGGGCTGTCATAGAGGGAGGTGACCGACGGCGCGGTCGAGGTCGTCATCAGGCCCAGATGGGTCTCGATCAGGTATTTGGCGAAGGTGCAGGCGTGATCCGAACTGCCGCGGGCGAGGGTGGCGACCGCGCGGGGCTTCATCGCCCGCAGCCTGGCGGCCAAGGCCTCGACGCCCGGCCGGTTCTGGGCGAGCTGTCCGCGCACCACCTCCGCCGCCTGGGCGGCCTCGGCGAACATACGCGTCGCTTCGGGAGCGGGAACCTTCGACCTTACCAACGCAACCATCTCCCGTTCGGGTCCTTGTCAGGTGAGTGAATTCAGTTCGGCGACGAAATCGTAGGCGTCGCCGCGATAATAGGACTGGGTGAATTCGACCGGCCGGCCGTCCTTCAGAAAGCTGCGCCGTTCGATCAGCAGGCCCGCGGCCTTATCCGGGACGGCCATCATTTCAGCCTGTTCGGCGTTGAACAGCACCGCGCGCAGGCGTTGCAGCGCGCGGGTCGGGCGACCCACATGTTTTTCGAGCGCGCCATAGAGCGAGGTTTCGACCACGTCGACCGAAGGCAGGCAGAAGCCCGGTACCGTGGAATATTCCAGCGCCATGGGCGCGCCGTCGGCGAAGCGGATGCGGTTGAAGCGATAGACCGGGGTTCCCGGGCTGAGGCCCAGGGTCATCGATTCCTCGGGGCTGACGGCGCCCGCCGAGCGGCTGAGCCAGACGCTGTGCGGTGTGCGCCCGCGGCTGATCATGTCTTCGGAAAACGAGGACAGCTTGGAAAAATTCTTTTCCACCCGCGCGGTGACAAAGGTGCCGGCGCCCTGGCGGCGCGTCAGGAGCCCGTCATTGACCAGGCCGTCCAACGCCTTGCGCACGGTGATGCGCGAGATCTGGAACTCTTCGGCTAGGTCGCGTTCGGGGGGCAGGGCTTCGTCCGGCGCCAGCCGCTTGTCGGCGATGGCGTCGCGCAGGGCGCGTTGCAACTGCTGGTACAGGGGCGCACGGCCCTGTTCGTCGAGCGCGCCAATGATATCCGTAAACGACGCCAAGGATGATCGTCCTGTTGCTAGCGCGCCGCCGAAGCGGCTCGAAGGTTATGCCACATCGCCCGACCAATGTCATACCAATAGATCATTGGTTCGCAATTGGTTCATGTTTCAGGCTGCGGGCCTGAAATCCGCACAGCGACCCCCTCACACTCCTGAAGAAACCGCCGCGCACGCCCATGATAGGCGCCAAACTGTAAAGTGGTATTTAATTGGCACTATGCAATCGGTCAATGCGCGGAAATGGCGGCCAGCCGGGCGGGACGGTTCAGCCGGGGCAGTTAAGGCGTCTCCAGCGCCACCGCCAGGGGCTGTGGGCTTTCGCCCAGCGTCCGCCCGCGGGTTTCGCGTCCGAAAATGGCCACCAGAGCGGCGGACAGGGCCACCGGAACCGCCATCATCCAGGCGGCCGCGCCCAGAGCCGGGACCAGGGCGGCGAGGCTGAGGGCTTGAGCGATGAGGCCGCCGGCCTTGCTGGCTCCGGCCACCCAGCCGGAACCCCGCCCGCGCACCTGCAGCGGATAGTTCTCCGCCGAATAGGGCAACAGCACCGCGATCACCCCATTGGCCCCGATGATCAACAGGGCGATGGGCAGGATCGGGCTAGCGAACAGGCCCTGGTGGTCGCCGGTCTCGAGCTTCAAAATCCCCGCCAGGCCCACCGCAGTGACGATCAGCATGGCGATCAGCGAGCCCTTGGTGCTCCAGCGGCTGTAGAGCAGGGCGCAGACCGCCACCGTGGGCAAGGCGATGAAGGCCGACACCGCCAGAAGCCGGCTGGCGACCGCCGCGCTATAGCCCTTGGCCTGCAGATCCGCCGGCAACCACAACAACAGGCCGAAATTGATCAGGCCCCAGGCGAGGCCCGTCGCCGTCAGGGCCAGGGTGACACCCCAGATCCGGGGGGGCGCGGCGGCAGGCGCAAGCTTGGCGGCGGGCGCTTCCGGATCGATCTCGCGCAAGGTCGAGCCGAACCGCTGAAGCACGGCCCGGGCCTCGTCATTGCGGCCGTGCAGCATCAGGAACTTGGGCGATTCGGGAATGAAGCGTTTGAGCGCGATCAGCAGGAGGCCGGTCGGCAGGCCCAGGAACCACAGGATGCGCCAGCCGAAAGAGCCGATCAGCAGGCTCGAACAGGTGCTGGCGGCCAGATAGCCGCCCACCAGGCCCACGCCGCCCACCAAGACCAGGGCCCAGCCGCGGTGGCGTGCGGGGATGGTTTCGGCCAGCAGGGTGTAGGCGATCGGCATCAGGCCCCCGGCGGAGGCGCCCATCATGAAGCACATGAACAGATTCCAGGCGAAGGAGGGCATGGCCCCGCAGATCGCCGTGCCGACGAACATGATCGCCGCCAGCAGGATGGAGGCGCGACGCCCGAAAATGTCCGCCAGCACACCCCAGACCAGGGAGCCGGTCACGGTGCCGGTCAGGGCGACGAAGGGCAGCATGGCCACGGCCGCTTTGGTCAGGCCGTATTCCTTGGCCACGCCGGGGGTGACGAAGCCGAGGGTGGCCGGCTTCATGGTGTCGATGATCAGGGCCAGGGTCAGGACGATCATCAGCATGATGTGCTCGCCATTGAGCCGCACCGTCTCGTCGGTCTCGACGGTGAAGGCGTGGCCCTTGGTGGCCGCGCTCAAGGGCGGGGGCAGGAGGCCGAAGCCGGCGATGACGACGCCGGCCACGATCAGGCCCATGCCGACCTCCATGCCCAGGTCCATCTGCATGCCAGCCATCTGATAGTTCATCGAGGCGCAGGCGAGGAACATGGGGATATGCAGGCCGACCCCGGCGGCCACAGCGGCGCAGCCCAGCCAAAAGGCGGAGGCTCGTCCTCGACTGGATGTGGCGAAAGCCCCTATTGCTGTCATCGAACTCCCCGTGGATCGCTGGACTCCAGGGTCCGCGCCTGGCGCGTCGAGCGCTCCAGCTACTTTACGGGTAGCATCAGTTTCAGGTCTTCCGCTACGGCATCCGCGCCCGGGCCGAGGATAAGATGCAGCCGATCGACCGCGGGCCTGACCATGCCGCGCGCGCCCAATCTGCGCAGGCCGGCCTCGTCTATGGCGCCGGCGTCGGCCAGAACCAGCCGCAGGCGGCTGGAGCACGAGCCTATTTCCAGCAGATTGCCCGCGCCGCCCAGGGCCGCCAGCAAGGCCGAAGATTCCAGATGGTCAGGCCGGGACGGCTTGACCGTGGCGGGTGGGGCGATGGGGGGCGGCGCCGAGGTTCCCAAGCCTTGGCGCATTTCACGGGCCACGTCGTCGGCGATCGGGCCCAGGACCACCTGCAGGTCTCGCGGCGAGGGGCGAATCAGGCCGCGCGCGCCCAGCGCCTTCAGGGCCCGCTCATCGACCTGGGCCTGATCGGCGACCACCAGGCGCAGGCGCGTGGTGCAGGCGTCGATCGAGATCAGGTTGGCGGCGCCGCCGAGGGCGGTGACAAAGGCTGGGCCCCGGCCGCCCGTGGCCAGGGGCGCAGCGGGCGGCGCCTCTTCGATCTCGCGCCCAGGGGTCTTCAGGTCGAATCGCAGGATGAAGAAACGGAACAGGCCATAATAGAGCCCGCCATAGGCCAGGCCCACCGGCAGCAGCAACAGCGGCCGGGTGGCCCGGCTGAAATTGAGCACATAGTCGAAGGCGCCGGCCGAGAAGCCGAAGCCGAGCTTCACGTTCAGGGCGTCCATCAAAGCCATGGCCGCGCCGGTCAGGATGGCGTGCAGGGCGAACAGCGCCGGGGCCAGGAACATGAAGCTGAACTCGATCGGCTCGGTCACGCCGGTCAGGAAGGCGGTGAGGGCCAGGGAGGCGAGCATGCCGCCCACCGCCTTGCGCCGCTCTGGAAGGGCTGTGTGGTACATGGCCAGGCAGGCCGCCGGCAGGCCGAACATCATCACCGGGAAGAAGCCGGCCATGAAGGCGCCGGCGTGGGGATCGCCGGCGAAGAACCGGTTCAGGTCGCCGGTCGCGCCGTGATAGTCGCCGAGCACGAACCAGGCGATATTGTTGAGGATATGGTGCAGGCCCGTGACGATCAGCAGCCGGTTCAACACGCCATAGGCGAACAGGCCCAGGGGGCCGGCGGCGACCACGGCGCGGCTGAGGCCGTCGACTCCGCGGTCCAGATAGGTCCAGCCGGCGCCGAAAACGAAGGCCAGGACCAGGCCCGCCAAGCCGCTGGCGATCGGCACAAAGCGGCGCCCGCCGAAAAAGGCCAGGTAGTCCGGCAGCTTGATGGTTCCGAAGCGGTTGTAGAAGTTTCCGCCGATCAAGCCGGAGAGAATGCCGATCGGCACCCCCAGCTTGAACAGGGCCGTGGCCCGGAAATTGGCGGCGGCCAGATCCTTGGCCTTACCGGCCAGGCCCGCGACCACTTCGGGCGGGACGGCGATCAGGGACTGGGCGCCATTGGTGGCCACCAGGAAACAGACCACGCCCGCCAGGCCCGCCGCGCCATTGCCGTCTTTGGCGAAGCCCACCGCGACGCCGATGGCGAACAACAGCCCCAGATTATGGAAGATCGCGTCTCCCGCGGCGGCGATAAACGGTTGGCCGCCGAAGATGTCCGGCTGGCCCAGCCGCAGCAGGAGCCCCGCGACCGGCAGCACGGCGATGGGCAGCATCAGGGCGCGGCCCAGGGGCTGCAGGGCGCCGAAAATCGAATTTGCGCGCATGGCGGCCATCCAGCTTGTCCTTGAGCCTAGTCGCGGTCGGTCTTGTCGGGATCCAGCGCCAGGGTCCGCACCGCGGCGGCCGAGGTCTGGTTGAGCGCCCGCGCCGCCAGATCCTGGCAGGCGGCCAGGGTCAGGGTGCGGACCAGGGCCTTGACCTCGGCGACCATCGCCGGAATGGCGGACAGTTCGGTCACGCCAAGGCCGATCAGGATCGGGACCGCGGCGAGGTCCGAGGCCAGGCCGCCGCACACCGCGACCATGCGGCCGTGGCGGGCGGCGCCGTCGGCGGCGGTGGCGATCAGGCGCAGCACGGCGGGGTGCAGCCCGTCGACCTGAGCCGCCACCGACGGATTGCCCCGGTCCATGGCTAGGACATACTGAGCCAGATCGTTTGTGCCGATCGACAGGAAGTCGGCTTCGGCGGCCAGCAGGTCGGCGGTGATCGCCGCCGCCGGGGTTTCGATCATGATTCCCAGGGCGACCGGCTCGGCATGGCTGAGGGCTGTGCGCGCCTCGTCCAACAGCGCCCGCACCCCTTGCAACTCACTCAGGCTGGCGATCATCGGAACCATGATCCGGCATTGGCCGCGGGGTTCCACGCGCAAGATGGCGCGCAGCTGGTCGCGGAGCAGGTCGGGCTTCCAGAAGCCGACGCGCACGCCGCGCAACCCCAGGGCGGGATTGTCCTCGGCGGGGATCGGCAGGTAGTCCACCGGCTTGTCGCCACCCACGTCCAGGGTGCGCACGATCATCGGCCGGCCCTCGAGCGCGGTGGCGATGGCCTGGTAGCTGGCCGCCTGTTCGGCCTCGCCGGGGGCGCTGGCGCGGTCCATGAACAGAAATTCGGTGCGCAACAGTCCGCAACCCTCGGCGCCGCCCGCGACCGCCACGTCGGCGTCGGCTTGCGACCCCAGATTGGCGAACACTTCGATGCGTGCGCCGTCGGCGGTGAAACAGTCGTCCTGGGCGGTGGCCCGGGCCGCCTCGCGCCGGGCGTTGCGGGCGGCGAGGGCCTGTTGAGCGCGCTCCAGTTCGCCCTGGTCCGGCGCGATGCGCAACACGCCGGCGTCGGCATCGAGCACCAGAGGCGTGCCGTCCGAAATGGCGGAGACTCCAGGCCCGGCCGCGACCAGGGCCGGCAGATTCATGGCCGCCGCCAATATGGCCACGTGCGAGGTCGGCCCGCCGCGCGCGGTGCAGATCCCGGCCAACTGGCCGGCGCCCAGGCCGATCAATTGGGAGGGCAGCAGGTCGTCGGCCAGAAGGATGGCGCCCCTGGGCAGGAGGATGGCGTGCTCGGCCTCGCCGCTCAGGGCCAGCAGCACCTGGCGCTCCAGGTCGATCAGGTCGTCGACCCGTTCGGCCAGGCGGGCGTCGCCCACGCCGCGCAGGGCTTCCACATAGCCGCCGATGGCGTCGCGCCAGGCCTGGCCGGCGCTGGCGCCGTCAGCGATGTTCCGGCGGGCGGCGGCGGTCAGTTCGGGATCTCCCAGAAAGGCCAAGTGTGCGCCCAATATGGCGCGATGGCTGCGTGGGGCGCTTTCGGCCCGGGCGGCGATGCGCGTGGTCACCTCGGCCAGGGCCGTGTCGAGGGCCGCGCTTTCGACCGCCGCGCCCTTGCCCACCGGATCGACGGCGATCCGGGCCATGACCAATCGCGCGGCGATGCCGATGGCCAGTCCCGGCGCGGCCTTGACGCCCCGCAGCTCGGACAGGGCTCCGTTGGACGAGGACGGCGAGGCGGACGGCGCCGGCGTGGCGGCCGGGGGAGAGGGCGCTGGGGCCGCTTCTCCCATGCCGCTTTCGATCAGGGTGATCACGGCGTCCAGGGCGGCGTCGGCGTCGTCGCCGCTGGCGACCAGGGTGATGGGATCGTGACGCCGCACGCCCAGGGTCAGCATGGCTATGGGGCTCTTGGCGCTGGCGCGCCGACTGTGGGCCAGCATGGCGATGTCGGCCTTGAAGCCTTGAGCCAGGGCGGCGATGCGCGCAGCGGGGCGGGCGTGCAGGCCATGGATCAGCGGCGCGACAATCTCCCGGCTGAGTTCACGCCCGGGCGAGGCTTGGGCCTGGATCACCGCTGGGCCGGTCGCGCGCAGGGTCATCAGGGGCTGGCCGACCTCGATCTCGCGATCCTGGGTGCGGCTCACGATGCTGAAGGCCTCGCCATTGGTGATCAGGATGGGGGTCAGCAGGCTCTTGGCCCGCTGGGCCAGAAGATCGATATCGAAACTGATCAGCCGGTCGCCGGCGATGACCGCCTGGCCATCCTGGACGTGAACCTCGAACCCGACCCCGCCCAGGCTGACGGTGTCCAGCCCGATATGGATCAGCAGCTCCGCTCCCCCTTTGGCGCGCAGGGTGACGGCGTGGCGGGTGTGGTGCACGCCGATCACATGGCCGTCGCAGGGCGCATGGAGGGTCGAGCCGGTCGGGTCGATGGCCAGGCCGTCGCCCATCATCCGCTCGGCGAACACCGCGTCGGGGGCTTCGTCCAGCGGCGCCACCCAGCCCTGCAGCGGCGCGCGGAGAATCAGATCGGCCATGGGCTAGCCTCCGGCCTTGGAGGCGGTGGGCGCAACCGGGCCTGGCGTCAGCTGGACCCAGTTCAACACCGACATGGGATCCAGGCCCTTGGCCGTGAACATGAAACAGAGGTCGTGACGACCGGCCAGCCCAGGCAAGGTCGTATCCAGGGTGGTCAGCTCGACGCCGGTCCGGGCGGCGGGCAGGGGGATCACCGCCATCGGCGGGCCGTCGCAGCGGTCGGCGCGCACCTCCAACTCGCCGTTGGGCGTCGCCGCCGCGCGCAGGGGGATCTTGGCGCGGTCGGCGCCCAGCTGGAAGTTGAAGGGGACCTGTCCGACGCTAACGGTCAGTTTCGACGGGCCGCCCAGGTCCGCGGACGGATAGATCCAGCAGGGATCCATCACGTCGACCAGAAAGCGCGCGCGGGGCCCGGCGACCGGCCCATCGTCCTCCAAATTGAGCACCAGCTTGCCGCTGCAGGATTTGAGCTGCTGACTGGTCCGATGACGGACGGTCAGGGAGTCGATGGGCGTCATGGACTCGGGGGAAATCTGGCGGCCGTTATCGAAGGCCGCCGCCCTCAGCGTCATTGGAAGGGGCAGGGTCAGCGGCTGGGCGTAGGCCGACGAGGCGGCGGTGGGGGCGGAGCCGTCGGTGGTGTAACGGATCCGGCCCAGGCCGAGTTGGGTGGCCAGGCTGACCTTGGCCTGTCCAGCCGCGTCGCCGGGCGACTGATCGACGGTCACGGCCAGGGCGTCATCGCTGGCGGGCAGGCCGAGGGCGCGATAGCGGTCGAACTGGGCCGGCAGGCGCCTGGCGAAACTGCTCCAGTCGCGGCGGTCCGGCGCCGACCAGCCCGCCTCGGCGACAGCCGCCGCGCGGGGGAAGGCCATGGCCGCGAGGCGGTCGTCGGTGCGGATATGCTCCGTCCACAGATTGGCCTGCAGGCCCAGGATGTGATGGCGCTGGTCGTCGGTCAGATCGGCCGGCGCCGGGTCGAAGCCATAGACGTCCTTGAGGGTGACGAGAAAGCCTCGGCCGGGCGGCTCATCCGGCCGCAGCCCCTGGATATTGTCGAAATAGAGGGTGGGGGCCGGGCTCAGAATGGCGTCGTGACCGGACTTGGCCGCGGCCTTGGCGCCGTCGATCCCGTGCCAGGACATCACCGTGGCCGAGGGGGGCAGGGGCCCGCCGCCCAGGATCTCGTCCCAGCCGACCAGGCGGCGATCGTGCGCCACCAGGAAGTCGGCGATGCGATGGGTGAACCAGCTTTGCAAGGCGTCCTCGTCGGCGACGCCCAGGGCCTTCATTCTGGCCTGGATCGCGGGCGAGGCCTTCCACTGATCCTTGACCGCCTCGTCGCCGCCCACATGGACGAAGGGACCGGGAAACAGGTCCATGACCTCGGTCAGCACGTCCTGTAAAAAGCCCAAGGTCGTGTCGTCGGCATTATAGAGATAGGGGAACACCCCCCAGTCACCCTGGATCGCCGGCGGCGGGGCCCCGTCCGAACCGAGTTGCGGATAGGCCAGCACCGCCGAGAAGGCGTGGCCCGGCATCTCGATCTCCGGCACGATCATGATGTTGCGCTGGGCGGCGTAGGCGACGACGGCGCGCACCTGATCCTGGGTGTAGATTCCACCCTCGCGCCGGGGCTGGCCGGTGGCCGGGTCGATATCGGCCTGGGCCGCGGCCCCGGGCGGCGTGCGCCAGCCGCCGACTTCGGTCAGGCGCGGATATTTCCGGATCTGCAGGCGCCAGGCCTGATCGTCGGTCAGATGCCAGTGCAGCACGTTCAGCTTATGCAGCGCCATCCAGTCGATCATGCGCTCGATCTCGGCGGGCGACTGATAGTGGCGGGCCGAATCGATCATCAGGCCGCGCCAGGCGAAGCGCGGCGCATCATGGATGTGCTGCGCGGCCAGCGTCACCGGCCCTCGCGCCGCGTCCGGCGTCATCAGCTGCCAAAGGGTGACGGCGCCATAGAACAGGCCCGGCGTCGCGCCGGCCGCGATCTCGATTCGATCGTGAGAGATCGTCAGGTCATAGGCCTCGCGGTCGGCGGCGGGCGCCGCCTTGCGGACGAGGACGATGGCCGGCCGGTCGATCCCGGTGGCTGTCCCCCGAACTTCCAGTCTCAGCCCCCGCGTGCGCAGGACAAGATCGCGCAGATACAGCGCTGTGCGCTGAGCTTCGGCGTCATCCGGCGGTGCGATGATCGGGGTTCCATCGCTCAGGCGGATGGGCGCGCCCTGGGGCAGCGCCTCCCAGGCCGCCGGCATGGGGATGACGCCAACGGTCGACGGGGCGGCGAGGGCGGGACTGGCGAGCGCGAAGGCAAGGGCTGAGGCGCAGGCGGCGGAACCGAATAGACGCTCAAACATGGGTCGCGGCGCCTTGCGGGTCCGGGGTTTCGCCTTGCGAACTATCCCGCCCGCCGATCCAGGTGTCGAGCACCGTCAAGCCCTCGTCCGCCAGCACCAGGTCGGCGCGGTAACCCGGGGCGATTCTGCCCAATTCGTGGCCCAGGCCGAGGAACCGGGCCGGGGCGTGGCTGGCCATGCGCACGGCGGTGGTCAGGTCCAGGTCCAGCAATCGCATGGCGTTGCGCACCGCGGCGGACATGTCGAGATTGGAGCCCGCCAGGGTGCCGTGGTCGTCGTAGCAGGCGCCGGACCTAACCGTGATTCGCTTGCCCTGAAGCGTGAAGCTGGTCTGGCTGGAGCCGACGCAGGGCATGGCGTCGGTGACCAGCATGAACCGGTCGTGCGGGCGGCAGCGCAGGGCCAGTTTCAACACCACCGGATCCACATGCTTGCCGTCGACGACGATCCCGCACCAGCAGTCGGTGTTTTCCAAGGCCGCGCCCACAGCGCCTGGTTCGCGGCTGGTCAAGGGCGACATGGCGTTGAACAGATGCGTGAATCCGGTGAGGCCGTGGTCCAGGGCGGCGCGGACGGTGGCGTAGGTCGCGTTGGTATGGCCGGCCGCGACCACCACACCGGCGCGGGCCAGCCGCCCAATCATGTCGCCGCTGGCGACTTCCGGCGCCAGGGTCACCAGGGTGCGCCCGGCGCCCAGGGACGTCAGAAGCTCAAAGCCGGGCTCATCCAGACCGCGGAACTTGCTGGCGTCGTGAATGCCCTTGCGGCGGACATTGAGGAACGGGCCTTCGATATGCAGGCCCAGGACGCCCGGCGCGCCATGGGCCAGCATCCGCCGGGTCGCCGTTATGGCGCTCTCCACCGTCGACAGATCGTCGCTGATCAGGGTGGGCAGAAAGCCGGTGGTCCCGAATCGGCGATGCGCCGCGCCGATCTGGGCGATACCCGTCTCGGTCGGCTGATCATTGAACAGAACGCCGCCGCCGCCATTGACCTGGGTGTCGATGAAGCCCGGCAGGAGCAGGCCTCCGTCGAGATCGCGCGTGAGGGCGCCGGCGCTGAGGTCGCTGGCCGCGCCGACGGCGGCGATTCGACCTTGGCTGAGCCGCACCGCCAGCCCGTCCTGAAGACCCTGGTCGGTCATCACCCGACCGTTGATTAGGACGAGATCCATCATGCTTTCTCTTTAGTCGGCACTGGTCGATCCCCAGGCCGCGGCCGGGGGCGCTGAAAAGGAAGAAAAACCGGAGACATCGCGCCCAGGACCTAGGACGCGGCGCCAAGCTCGGCGACGAAAGCGCCGGCGCCGCCGCGACGATAGGGCCGAGTGCGGGTCACTTTCAAATCGCTGGCCGCGGCGATCGCTCCGGGCGAAGGTTTGTCCCGCAGTTGAAAGAGCAGGCCAGGAGCCTGCTCGTCCGGCGAACCGGTCACATCCCAGAGCGACGTCAAAGTCTGTTCCCCCCGCACACGCACGCCACCGACGCAGCGTCATGGTCATGTGACACACAACAATACCATTTGCATATCAATATTTGATTGGTTCGTGATTGGCGTGGTTTTGGGCTTGCAATTTATATCATGCTGATGACAGTCTTCCATCCGTTGGGCTGAATGGTCGCAGTTAGGCGCCGCCAGCGGTCCTATTGGTTATGAATTGGACTTGTGGGACGGGTCACCAAACGGTGTGGCCCGAAATGAGGGGGAATCCATCCATGAACGTTCGTAGGCGTGTGCTCATAGGCTCGGCCAGCGCCGTGGCCATCATCTGCGCCGCGGCGCCGGCTTTCGCGGCGGCGGCCAGTGGCGGGGCGGTGGACGAGATTGTCGTCACCGGCATCCGTGAATCGCTGCAGAAGGCGATCGAGGTCAAAAAGAACAGCGACGACCATGTCGACGCCATCTCAGCCACCGATATCGGCAAGCTGCCGGACAAGAACGTCGCCGACGCACTGCAACGCATCCCCGGCGTCAATATCGCCTCCTCGGCCGGCGGCGAGGGCGGCTTCGACGAGGCCGACCGGGTCTCGATCCGCGGCACCTCCCCCAGCCTGACCCAGGTGACCATCGACGGCCATTCGGTGGCCACCGGCGACTGGTTCATCCTCGACCAGTACGAAACCGTCGGGCGCAGCACCAGTTTCGAACTGCTGCCGGCCGAAACGGTGCAGGGCGCCAATGTCTACAAGACCCAGGACGCCTCCCTGCTTGAAGGCGGCGTCTCCGGCAGTGTGGATGTGATCACCCGCAGGCCCCTCGACTTCAAACAGCAATATACGGTCGAGGCCTCGCTCCAGGGCGCCTATGACACCCTGGCCGGCAGCACCAAGCCGCAGGTCAATGCGCTGCTGGGCTGGAAGAACCAGGACAGCACCTTCGGCGTCCTGGTGCAGGGCTTCTACGAGGACCGCACCGTGCAGCGGAACGGGCAGGAAACCCTGGGATACACCAAGATCCTCGACACCCAACCGATCGGCATCGCCAATCCCTCCCTGGTGGGTGTGATGGCGCCAACCCTGATCGGGTCCTCGCTGTTCGAACAGGAAAAGAAGCGTTCGGGCGTCGACGGATCGGTCCAGTGGGCGCCGAGCGACAAATTCGAAGTGCGCCTGAGCGGATTCTATTCGAAGCTCAACGCGAGCAACAATAACTACAACTATATGTATTGGGGCACGAACGAGTACAATAACAATACCCCGAGCTCGTTCACGGTCGCCAACAACACCCTGACCTCCGCCGTTTTCCCCGCGCTCAACGCAGCGGGCGCTCCGGTGGATGGGATCATCGTTGACGCCATCACCCGCCCCAACTCCGGGTCTTCGACCTATTATGTCAATTTGGATGGCAAGTATAAGGTCAATGACAAGCTGACCTTCAAGGGCCAGATCGGCTATTCCGAAGGCACCGGCGACACACCGAACCAGCTTTCTTATGAAGTCGACGGCGCGCCCGGCATCTCCTATGCGCCCTCCGGAAATGGCTGGGCGGTGACGCCCTCCAACAACCCGCAAAGCCCGGCCGGGCTGGTCAATGACTGGGCCTGGACGGCGATCCTGCATTCGACGGACAAGGAAGCCTATGTCCAGGTCGACGGGGACTGGGACGTGGACACCGGCGTGTTCAAGAAGGTCCTGTTCGGCGTGCGCGCGTCAGACCACAAGCGCGAGGTGGACTTCTGGGACCGGGGCTGCACCCTGGGCGCCAATGGCGCCTGTTACGGAGCCGGAACCCAGCCCTATTCCACCGTCGATCCCGTCTCCTATCCGGGCAACTATTCCGGCAGCGAGCTGGGCATTCCTGGACTGATCGTTCCGTTGCACGGCAGTCCCAACGCGGTCGACAATGTCGTCAACAGCATCCCGGGTGGGGTTCGCGGGCCGGCTTCGGTGGTTAAGCAGCCGCAAAACTGGTATTGGCCCGACACTTTCAAGGTGCATGAGCGCGACACTGAAGGCTATCTGATGGCCAAGGTCGGTGGTGAAGGTTGGCGCGGTAATTTCGGCGTCCGCATCGCAGCAACCCAGGAAGACGCCGACGTTAACGTCTCGGACCCGACAAAAGCAAACGCGGCCTTCATAAACACTTCGGCCTATGGTCCATATTTCATCGACAAGGTCACGCATAACTATCTGGACATCCTGCCCAGCGTGAACTTCACCTTCGATCTGCAGAAGAACCTGTTGCTGCGCATGTCGGCGGCGGAAACCATGTCGCGGCCCGACTATAGCGACCTGGGCGGCGGCGCCGCCCTGACCAACCTGACCCTGACCGGCGACAAGGGCAATCCCGACCTGAAGCCGGTCAAGGCGGCCGTCTATGATGCGTCTCTGGAATGGTATTATCGGCCGACGTCGCTGGTGGCGGCCAGCGTATTCTATCAAGACTTCTCGTCCTATGTGACCTATACGAACAGTACAGCCGTCTATTTCGACCAGCAGACGAACAGCAACCAACTCTATACGCTGACGTCTCCTACGAACGTCGCGGCCGAACTGAAGGGCGTCGAGCTTCAACTACAACAGCCGTTGCCCTATAATTTCGGCTTCCAGACCAACCTGACCTACATATCCTCGCACGCCGCCACCGGCGGTCCGATGATCGGCACCTCGAAGATCACCTATAATCTGGTCGGCTATTACGAGCAGAAATGGGGCAGCGTGCGCCTGGCCTACAGCTATCGCTCGTCCTATTTCATCGGTTTCGACCGCGGGACGCCGGAGCACGAGGAGGGCTATGGTCAGCTCGACGCCTCGGTGAACGTCAATGTCACGCCCAATATCACGCTGACCTTCGACGCCAAGAACATCTCCGACAGCCTGATCAAATACTACGCGTCCAATACCACCCAGCCTCGCGCCGTGTACGACAACGGATCCCAGTACTATTTCGGTATCAAGGCGCGGTTCTAAAGGCTCGTTTGACAACAGGTCGCATGGCTTGGTTTGCGTGGTTCGAGACGCTCGCTGACGCGAGCCCTCACCATGACGTTGTTGAGTGGGTGGCAAAAGCCACCCATCATGGTGAGGAGCGGACCCTCAGGTCCGCGTCTCGAACCACGCAAGGACCCAAACACCGCGATTCCCGGACAGTCTCTAAACGCTTTTCTGTCTATCCGAGCTGATCGATCGGCTTGTTAAATTGACGTCCCGCGCCTGAATCCCCCAGAGCACGGATGACTGGCGGAGCGATCGATCGCTCCGCCTTTTTCTTGACCGCCGGCCGTCGTCCTCGCTGTTTGACCCATGGGGCGCGCCGCGCATACTCGGGTCTGGCCCGGAGACGTTCTGATGAAGACAAACCCTGTCCATGGGGCGACAGAAGGCGCCTCGGGCGCGGTGAGGCGGGCGATCTCTCTGCTGGCCACTGAGCCGGCCCAGGCCGAGGCGCTCGCGCGCCAGATCCTGGAGACGGCTCCGAACGATCCAGAGGCCTTGACCGTCCTGGGTACGGCCCTGCGCCTGCAGGGCGCTTTCGAGCCTGCGCTGGCGGTGTTGCAGCCGCTGGCCGCGGTCCAGACCACATCCTGGATTGTTCAGTTCGAATTGGCGCGAGTCCTGATCGGCCTGGGGCGCAGCCGCGCGGCGATGGCGCCGCTTTCGCGGGCGACGGCCTCGAATCCTGGTCTGTCCGCCGGCTGGCGCCTGACGGGCGACCTATTGATGATGTCCGGCCAACTGCCGGCCGCCCAGGGCGCCTATGACCAGCATCTTCGATCGGTGATCCGCGACCCAAGATTGCCGGGTCCGGTCCAGGCCCTGATCGAAGGACGGTTCGAGGCGGCCGAGCGCGACCTGCGCTCGGTCCTCGCCGGTGATCCAGCCGCGCTGGTGGCGGCGCACCTGCTGGCCGAGGTTCTCAGGCGGCGGAGCCGTCTGGCCGAGGCCGGGTCCTTGCTGGCGCAATGCCTGGACCAGGCGCCCGGCTTTCATCTGGCCCGGCAGTCCTACGCCCTGGTGCTGCTGGCCAGCGGTGGGGCCGCTGAGGCCGTCGCCGAGCTGGATCGGGTACTGGCCCATGATCCCGGCGACAATCGCAGCCGGATGATCAAGGCGGCCGCCCTGACCGAGTTGGGCGACTACGCCGCGGCGGCGGAGGTTACGGCCTCACTGCTCGAAGATTTTCCCGATCAGCCCCAGACCTGGCTGACGCATGGCAATGGCCTGCGCACCCTGGGGCGGATCGAGGACAGTATCGCCGCTTTCGACACCTGTATCAGGCTGGATCCGAACTGTAGCCAAGCCTATTGGGGGTTGGCCAATCTGAAGACCTATCGCTTCAGCCCCCAGACCTGCGCGAAGATCGAGGCGCGGCTCGCCGCCGGCGACCTGGGTCCCCAGGATCGCAGCCATCTGCATTTCACCCTGGGCAAGGCGCTCGAGGACGCTGGCCGCCACGCGGACGCCTTCGATCACTATGCACAGGCCAATGCGATCCAGCATGGACTTCGCGGCTACGACCCCGACCAGACCACCGCGTTTGTCCACAAGGCGAAAACCCTGTTCACCCCGGCGTTTTTCGCCGCCCGCGCGGGTTGGGGGACGGATGCGCCGGATCCGATCTTCATTGTCGGGCTGCCGCGTTCCGGCTCGACCCTGGTCGACCAGATCTTGGCCAGTCACCCGGCGATCGAAGGCCTGCGGGAGTTGCCGGACATCCAGGACATCGCCGACTGGATCGGCCTGCAGCCTGGCGGGAAAGGCTATCCCGACCAGATCGAGACGCTGCCCGCCGAGCTCTGCGCCAGGCTGGGCCGGGACTATCTGGCCTGGACCCAGGCGCAGCGGCGGCAGGGGCGACCGAGATTCACCGACAAGGCGCCCTGGAACTTCCTGCACACGGGCCTTATCCACCTGATCCTGCCCAAGGCCAGGATCATCGATGTGCGCCGCCACCCGCTCGGCTGTTGTTTGTCGGCGTTCAAGCAGCACTTCGCCAGCGGCTTCGATTTTTCCAACGCTCTGACGGATCTGGGCCGCTATTACGCGGACTATGCCGACCTGATGGCGCATTTCGACACGGTCCTGCCGGGCCGGGTCCACAGGGTGGTCTATGAAGACCTGGTCGATGACACCGAAGCGGAGGTGCGCCGCCTGCTCGGCTATCTCGACTTGACGTTCGATCCGGCCTGCCTGCGCTTTTTCGACAATCCGCGGGCGGTGGCCACGCCCAGTTCCGAACAGGTCCGCCAGCCGATCTTCAGGGACGCGGTGGGCCAGTGGCGAGCTTTCGACCCTTGGCTGGAGCCCTTGAAGGCGGCGCTGGGACCGGTGCTGGACGACTATTCCGCCGGATAGCCAAAGCGCTCGACCCATGGCGCCAGGGTCGCCATCACGGGGCCGAGCTGCCGCGCATAGGCGCGCCACCGCCCCAGGCCACGGCTGTTGAGGCCGGCGCGAACCTGGCGCGCGCTGGGGGTGCGTATGGCGCGCCGCGCGGCGGTCCCGGCGACGTCGGCCATCTGAGGCGTTATGGTCAGGTCCAGGAAGTCGGCGATCTGGGCCAGGGCGTCGTCGAACGTCTCGACCAGAGCCTCATGCCGCGTCTCCATCAGGTCGAGGGGCAGGAGGGCGCGATAGACCTCGGCCAGGCCCATGCAGGCGTCGTAGCAGGCGGCGGTGTCGGCCAGGGTGGTGAAGGCGTAGGTCATGGCGTTGAGCTGGAAGTTCTGTCGCAGACAGCTCAACACCACGTCGCGCGGATCGCGAAGGGCGAACAGCACCTTGGCGTGCGGAAACAGCTTGGCCACCAGGGGCAGGTAGAGGGTTCCAGCCGGCGCCTTGTCGACGAATAGCCGGCCCTCAGGCTCGACTCCGTTGGCGCGGACTTCGCTCCAATAGCGGGCGCGCCATAGGTTAGCGTCGACCGGAGACAACAGCGACAGACGCTCCAGGTCGTCCCCAGTGGTCATGAACTCGGCATAGGCGGCGGCGAGAGTCGGCGCCTCCTCCAGGGCGACCACCTGCGGATGGCCGGCCAAGACCTGCTCCAGAAGGGTGGTTCCCGACCGTGGGAAGCCGACCAGGAACACATGGCCAAGGGCGGGGCCTGGCGCGGTCATCGGCGGCGCGCTGCGCCAGGCGACGGGGTCGGCGCGGCGGAACCAATCGGCCAGCCGGGTCAGTTTGGCGATTTCGCCTTCCCGTCCCGCGGCGCGCTCGGCCAGCAGGCCGTGCTGGATCGCCTTGCCTTCCACCGCCGCCTGGAAAGCTTCGGTGGTGCGGTCCAGGGCGTCCAGCGCCTCGCCGCGCAACAGCAGGGCCTCGGCGCGCTGATCGGGCGGCAGCCGGCTGTCTTGCAGCAGGTCGGACGCCTCGGTCCGGGCGGCTTCGAAATCATCCTGACCCAAGGCGATCTTGGCCGCCAGCCAGGTCAAGGCCGGACGAGGGCCATGGCGTGCTCGCAGGTTTCGCACCTGGGTGTCCGCCGCGTCCCAGGCGCCGGCCTCCACCGCCAGCATCGCCAGGCCAAGACCGGCCTCGAACAGGTCGGGATCCGCCCCCAGGGCGCGGCGGTAAAGGCTCGCGGCCTCGTCGATACGGCTGAGGCTCTGCAGCACCTGGGCGCGGCCACAGAGCAGGGCGGGCTCGTCGGGGGCGAGCTTCAGGGCGGCGGCGCTGGCGTCCAGGGCCGCCTGCGGCCGCCTGGCGGCGAACAGGCAGGCCGCCAGGGCCGCCCAGCCATTGGGGTCCCGCGGGGCCAGTTCGACGGCGTGTTGGAACAGGGCTATGGCCTCTTCGAACCGGCCGGCCTGTTGGCGCACCGTGGCCGCCAGGCGCAGGGGCAGGGGGTGGGCCAGGCCGTCGGCCAGGGCCGCCTCGGCCTGGGCCACGCCCTCTTCATAGCGTCCCGCGCGCAGGGTCTCGACCAGGGCTTCCAAACGCTGGCGGTCGAGCGTTTCATCGCGGTCGAGGGTCGGCGGGGCCATGCAGGGGGTCCTTGAGTACGGTCGCAGCAACCTACAGGTCCAGCCGCGGCGGGGCCATCCCGCGGCCCGGCATTGATGCTAGGATGACCCGGCCACCGGCGGCCAGTCACGGCCCAGCTTGCGAGTTTTCCCAGGCGGCGGGTCAGTTTTTCTCGATTGTCCATCGAGCCCATAGGAAATATCGGCTGACGCTCCTGAGAAGGTCTCTCCATGCCGACTGACATCCTTCATCGAGCGGCCCGCCGCGAGGCGCGCGCGTGAGTTCGCCGGTGGCCGGTCCAGGGTTGCGCCACGCCCGGCGGTCCCTGTTTCGGCGGCGATCGGCGATCCCGGGGTTCGGTCTGACCATGGGCGTGACCCTGACGGTGCTGTCCCTGATCGTGTTGATCCCGCTGTCGGCGGTGGTGATCAAGGCTTCGGGCCTTGGCTTGCGGGGTTTTCTCGAGGCCGGCTGTTCGCGGCGGGCGATCGAGGCCTATCGCCTGTCCTTCGGCGCCGCGGTGCTGGCGGCGACGATCAATGGCCTGTTCGGCCTGATCACGGTCTGGGCCATCGTGCGCTACCGCTTTTTCGGCAAGACCCTGCTCAACGCCCTGATCGACTTGCCCTTCGCCCTGCCGACGGCGGTGGCGGGGATATCCCTGGCCACCCTCTATTCGCAAAAGGGCTGGATCGGCGCGGCCCTGGCCCATATTGGCGTCAAGGTCGCCTATACGCCGCTCGGCGTCGTCGTGGCCCTGACCTTTATCGGCTTGCCGTTCGTGGTCCGGACCCTGGAGCCGGTGGTTCGCGACCTGGCCGTCGATGTGGAGGAAGCCTCGGCCAGCCTCGGCGCCGACCGATTGCAGACCCTGGCGCGGGTGATCCTGCCGGCCCTGGTTCCCGCCTGGCTGACAGGGTTCGCCCTGGCCTTCGCCCGCGGGGTCGGCGAATACGGCTCGGTGATCTTCATCGCCGGCAACATGCCGTTCAAATCCGAGATCGCGCCCCTGCTGATCGTGATCCAGCTGGAGCAGTTCCAATATCGGGAGGCCGCCGCCATCGCGGTGGTCATGCTGCTGGTCTCCTTCGCCCTGCTGTTCGTGATCAACGCCATCCAGGCCTGGGCGAGGCGCTACGCATGACCACCGCCAGATCCCGGCCGACGCCGGAATATGTGCCGCAGCGACCGCCCGCGCGCCCCAACGAGGATCCGGCCTGGGTCCGCGCCGTGGTGCTGGCCCTGGTCGTCTCGTTCCTGGTCTTGGTGCTGATCCTGCCCCTGGCCAGTGTCTTCGCCCAGGCCTTCAGCAAGGGCGCCGCCGCGGCGTTCGAGGCGATCAAGGATCCCGACGCCGTCGCCGCCATCCGCCTGACCCTGTTGGTGGCCGCCATCGCCGTGCCCTTCAACGCCCTGTTCGGCCTCTGCGCCGCCTGGGCGGTGGCCAAGCATGATTTTCCGGCCAAGAGCTTCCTGATCACCCTGATCGACCTGCCGTTCTCGGTCTCGCCCGTGGTGGCCGGCCTGATCTATGTGCTGATCTTCGGCGCCCAGGGCTGGTTCGGCCAATGGCTGATCGAGCACAATATCAAGATCATCTTCGCCGTCCCGGGCATCGTCCTGGCGACCATCTTCGTCACCTTCCCGTTTGTCGCCCGCGAGTTGATCCCGCTGATGCAGGAGCAGGGGGTGGACGAGGAGGAGGCGGCGACCTCCATGGGCGCCTCGGGCCTGGTCACGTTTCTGCGGGTGACGGCGCCCAATGTCCGCTGGGGCCTGCTGTATGGCGTGCTGTTATGCAACGCCCGGGCGATGGGCGAGTTCGGCGCGGTGTCTGTCGTATCGGGCCATATCCGCGGCCTGACCGACACCATGCCGCTGCATGTGGAGATCCTCTACAACGAATACGATTTCGTCGGCGCCTTCGCCGTGGCGGCGCTGCTGTGCTTGCTGGCGATCGTGACCCTGGTCCTGAAGACGGCTCTGGAGCTTTCCCAGTCCGTGCGTGGCCGCCATGTCTGAGACGAGAGCCCCTGCGCCCATGACCATCACCATCCGCGCGGTCGAAAAGAGCTTTGGCCGCTATCCCGCGCTGAACAGCATCGATCTGGAGGTTCGCGACGGCGAACTCCTGGCGCTGCTCGGCCCGTCTGGATCCGGCAAGACCACGCTGCTGCGGGTGATTGCGGGGCTGGAGTTTCCCGAGCAAGGTCAGGTGCTGTTCGGCGACCAGGACGTCACCTACGCCCACGCCGCCGCGCGCCAAGTGGGCTTTGTGTTCCAGCAATACGCCCTGTTCAAGCACATGACGGTGGCCAAGAACGTCGCCTTCGGCCTGGATGTGCGCAAGGGCGCCGCCAAGCCGCCCCAGACCGAGATCAAGGCTCGGGTCGAGGAATTGCTGAAACTGGTGGAGCTGGACGGGCTGGGCGGCCGCTTCCCGTCACAGCTTTCGGGCGGCCAGCGCCAGCGGGTCGCCCTGGCGCGCGCCCTGGCCGTATCGCCGCGTGTGCTGTTGCTGGACGAGCCTTTCGGCGCGCTCGACGCCACCGTGCGCAAGTCCCTGCGGCGGGAGCTGCGGAGAATTCATGACGCCACCGGCGTGACCACCATCTTTGTCACACACGACCAGGAAGAGGCGTTGGAACTGGCCGACCGTGTCGCCATCCTCAATGCCGGGCGGATCGAACAGGTCGGCTCGCCGGATCAGGTCCACGATCACCCCGCCAGCGCCTTTGTCTGCGGCTTTGTCGGCGAGGCCAACCGGTTTGAGGGTGTGGTCGAAGGCGGAGTCTTTCGCGCCGGTTCGCTGGTGGCCCGGGCCAAGGACGCGGCCAGCGGACCGGCCGTGGCCTATGTGCGGCCCTATGACCTGGTGTCTGGCTCCGGTGGGGCCGAGTTCGAGGCGGTGATCGAGCGGATCGTGGTGACGGGACCCGTGGCCCGGGTCGAGGCGCGGCTGAAGGACGGCCAGCCCATCGAGGCCAGCTTCGCCCGCGAGGCCCTGGCCGACCGGCGCCCGGGGGACAGGCTGACCATGGCGATCAACAAGGCGCACGTCTTCGCCCAATGACGGCGGACGGTGGAAGGCGGATGGCGGCCGGGCAGGGCGGACGCCGTCCAGCAGGGTCAGATCAGGCCGAACGCCCAGGCCGCGCCAAAGGCGACCAGACCGACGAGCACGCCGGTGACGATCATCGACAGCGACGACATGCGCGGCTTGGCCGGCGCCAGGATTTCGTCTCTGAACTTCATGTGAGCCGGAATGGCCATGACACTCTAGGTCCCGTTTTCCCATTTTGAGGCGCCTGTCGCCTCTGACCTTCTGGCCGGAGCAAGGAAGACGCCAAGTCAAACGCCGCCCCGGGGCGGCGACCGGCTAGTGATTGGCGCGCGTGAGGGCCCCTAGAAGGCGGCCGGGCTGACAAAGCAGCTCAGCAAGGTTTCCACCAAGATCGCAAAGTCCAATTTGACGGACCAGTTCTGGATATAGTCGAGGTCCAACTCTATGCGGGTGGCCATGGCTTCGGCGGTCGGTGTGGGACCCCGGCTGCCGCAGACCTGAGCCAGGCCGGAAATGCCGGGTTTGGCGAGGAACCGCAGATAATATTGCGAGACGACCGAAGAATAGAAACGGTCGTGGGCGAGCGCGTGGGGCCGGGGCCCCACCAAGGCCATCTCTCCGCGCAGGACGTTGATAAGCTGCGGCAACTCATCGATGCTCGAACGCCGCAATATTCGGCCAAAGGCCGTAATGCGCTGGTCCTGCAAACGCGCCTGCACCACCGCGTCGCCGTCTTCGGCCACGGTCATGGTGCGGAATTTGTAGATGACGAAGGGCGCGCCGCGATGGCCCGTGCGGCGTTGCTTGAACAGGACCGGGCCGGGGCTTTCCAGTCGGATGATCACCATGACCATGATCAGCAGGGGCGCCAGAAACACCAGCAGCAGGGCGGCGCCGACCACGTCTACGGCCCTCTTGATCCCCGAGGCCGATATCCGCTCCGCGCCCGCTTGCAGGTCGCCGCGGTGGGGCGTCCGGGCGATATTGGCTCTGAGCAGTTCCAGCGCGCTTTCGACCGTGACCTGGGTCGAAGCCAGGGTCGCCTGGACCTGAGAGCCGGGTTCATGGCCAAGCAGATTGCCCAGGCTCGATCGAGCCCTGGCCACATGGTCGAAACGCGCTGAGATCGTCATCGGGGCGCGCCTATCGAAAAAAGCCGGCCGCGTGTCTCGATGGGCCGTCCACAGCCGCCTTGTCGCGGTAACGATACACGATCGCCTCCTTGTTGAGCCGACGGGTTCGAAGATCGGTGTTGTGCGACCCGCAAAGCCTGAGCACAAGGCGTAACGGTGAGGATCGGAAAGGTTTTTTTAACCACTGTGTCCCGCCGGCGCCAGGCCAGGCGCAAGGGGCGCGCGACAACAGCGTTGCCAGGACGATCATCGCGGCTCAACCTGACCCTGTGTGGAGGGATTTATGGCGTCTCGTCTCCAAGACATCAGCGGCCTGATCCGAGCCGCCGCCTGGCCGTTGATCGCGCTCCTGGCCTTGCTGGTCTTCTTCGGACCCATAAGGACCACGCTCGACGCGATTTCGCGGCGACCCGGAAGATGATCCGGCAGGAGCAGCCCAGGTGCTGGCGCTGGTGGGCGAGGGCGGGATCAGGGCGCCGCCCGGTGGTCCCTCCCTGCCGCTTGAGCGCTATGTCGGCCGCTACCGGGACCCGTGGTACGGCGACGTCGTCGTCGCCTTGAAGGACGCGACCCTGACCATTGATTTCACCCGCACGCCGGTATTCAAGAGCATCCTCGAACCGTTCGGCCCCGACGCCTTCCGCACGCGTTTCCTTCGCGACGCCGGAGAGGACGCTGTCGTCCAGTTCACCCTCAGCGGCGGCCAGGTGGTCGTCGTGACCATGAAGGCGCTCTCACCCTTGGCCGATTTCAGCTTCGACTTTCAGGATCTTGCTTTCAAGCCGGTCCGATCATGAGCGCCGAGATCGAACCCTTCCGCGCCATCGCGATCAGCCGCCTCGCCCATGCGCTGAAGGCCGAGGGACGCTCGATCATCCATATGGAGTTCGGCCAACCCTCCACCGGGGCGCCCCGCGCCGCCATCGCCACAGCTCATCAGGTCCTGGACACCGACGGCATGGGCTATTGGGAAAGCCCCAAGCTGAAGGCGCGCCTCGCCCGGCACTATGACGAGACCTACGGCGTAAAGGTCGACCTGGAGCAGTTCATCCTGACCTGCGGCGCTTCGCCGGCTCTGGTCCTGGCCTTGAGTTCAAGCTTTTCGCCCGGCGACCGCGTCGCCCTGGCCCGGCCCGGCTATGTCGCCTATCGCAATACGCTGAAAGCCTTGCACATGACGCCGGTGGAGATCGCCTGCGGCGCGGAGACACGCTTCCAACTGACCGCCGCGGCCCTGGCCGCCCTGGACCCCGCGCCGGCAGGGGTCATCATCGCCAGCCCCGCCAATCCCACAGGCACCATTATCGAGGCCGAGGAACTGGAGGCGATCGCCACCGTCTGCCGCGAGCGTGGCATTCGCATCATCTCCGACGAGATCTATCATGGGCTGAGCTATGTGGCGCCGGCCCGGTCGATGCTGGAGTTCGAGCCGACTGCCTGGGTGGTCAACAGTTTTTCGAAATATTTCAGCATGGTCGGCTGGCGCCTGGGCTGGCTGTTGGTCCCGGCGGCGCAACTGCATCGCGCCCGATCCTATGTGGGCAATCTGTTCCTGACCGCGCCGTCCCTGAGCCAGCATGCGGCGCTGGCGGCGCTCGACAGCCGCGAGGAACTCGAGGGCCATGTGGCGGTCTATGCGCGCAACCGCCAGCTACTGCTGGAAGCCCTGCCGTCCCTGGGTCTGGGGGCCATCGCGCCGCCGGACGGCGCCTTCTATATCTATGCAGACGTCCGCCATCTGACCGATGACAGCTTGGCGTTCTGCAAGCGATTGTTGCTGGATACGGGGGTGGCGACCGCCCCTGGCGTCGATTTCGACCCCGTCGAAGGACGATATTTCATCCGCATGAGCTTCGCCGTCTCCACGCCCGAAGTCGAGGACGCTATCGGCCGCATGCAGTCCTGGTTCTCCGCGCAGCCCCGCCGATAGGCGCGCTTGCCAGGCGCGTGTGTCGATCCGTGCGATCCGGGGCGTCAGGCTGAGGAGCAGAAGGCCACCGCGGCCCAGCCATCGTTTTTTGGCCCGCTCCCGACAGCATCCGACCCGCCACGATCGGCGAGCGGACCGTCCTGGCCCTAGCCTGTGTGCTGAGGATCTTCGTGGGGAAAGATGCGCGCGGCGTTTCGGGTTCTGCATCGGTATCTGAGCCTCGCCGCCGTGGCCCTGTGGTCGCTGCAGGCCGTGACCGGCGTCATGCTGGTGTTTCACTGGGAGCTGGATGACTGGAGCGTGGCCGGCTCCGCCCGTCCCCTGCAGCCCGCCGCCTTCAGCCAGGCTCTGGACGGCATGCTGGCGGCCCGACCCGGGGATGTTCTGGACGGCGTCTACCCCAGCGGCGGCGATCGCGGACGCTTCGATGTGCTGCTCGACCGCCCGGACGGCAAGACCGACGTGTTGCGAGTCGATGGCCAGGGACAGGTGTTGCGCCAGAGGCCATGGAACTACGACAAGCCGCATCTCGGCCTGTTCCAGATCGCCACCTACCTGCACCAGACCCTGTTCGCCCATCAGCCGGGCCGTTGGCTGATCGGCCTGAGTGGGCTTTTGCTGCTATCGAACCTCTGCATGGGACTGGTCCTGGCCTGGCCCAGGGCCGGCCAATGGGGCAGGGCGCTGATGCCGCCCAAGGCCCCGCGCGCCGCTATGGCCGTGCATGGCTGGCATCGGGCCGCGGGTCTCTGGTTGGCAGCGCCCGCAGCGCTTCTCGTCCTGGCCGGCGTGGTCATGGCCTTCGATGTTCCGCTGCAAGCTCTGTTCGACGCCAGGGCCACGCCTGGGACCGCGTCCGCCGCCGCCGAGCCTTTAGCCGTCCATCCGATCGGCGCCGGCCAGGTGATCGCCACCGCCCTGACCCGCTATCCCGGCGCAAGCCTGGCGGCGCTGGAACCGCCCGGGCCGGGCGCCCCGTGGTGGTCGGTCAAGGTGCGGCAGGCCGGCGAATGGCGCCGCGTCCAGGGCACGACGACGCTCTATGTCTCCAGCCGCAGCGGCCGTATCCTGGCCGACTATGACGCCCTGAAGGCCCCGATGCGCACCCGTGTCTGGGACAGCCTCTATGCGCTGCACACGGGCGAGGCCGGCGGTTTGGCGGGCCGTTGGATCGTCGAACTGATCGGTCTTTGGCTCACCGGGATGTGCGCCCTTGGCCTTAGCCTGTGGTGGCTGCGTCGCCGCCTTCGTCGTTCTCGAAAGGACGTTGCATGAAAAAGTCCCTGACGGCTGTCGCCCTGGGCGCCTGGCTTTTGGCGGGGGCGGCCTTTGCTGCGCCGCCGCCGCGGCCGGACCTGCCGGAAGTGGCCATAGAGATCTATCGCATCGCGCCGGGCCAGCACGCCGCCTTTCTGAGGCTGATCGCCGAGTTCGACGAGGCCAACCGCCAGGCGGGACTGCCCCCGCGCCAGCTCTATGTTCACCAGGACGGCGCCGACTGGGACTTCATCTTTATTCAGCCCGAGCATAATCCGCCGGAAAAATCCAAGCTGGTGGGCGAGGCGCTGCGCAAGATGGGCGCTCCGTCCGACGCCGATTTCTTCTTCGAAATCCGCAGATTCATCGCCTCCCACACGGACACCTCCGCCGTTGGACCGACCACGGCGGCCGACTGGCTGGCGCGGGCGACGCCGGGTTCGGCGGGCGGGGCGGGCGGCAAGAACGCCGCGCCATGACCCGTCAAGGCCCGCTCTCGCCGAAGCCTGACCCAGGCGCGCGCGCGTCGGGCGGCGCGGAACGTCACTCTGAACCCGCCCGCCCTGTGCTGAACGGGCTTGGCCGGAGTCCCGCCTTGTCGCTCACCCCCAACCGGCCCAGTTCGATCTTCAGGCGCAAATCCATCGCCGCCTTGCAGCATGAGGCCGCCAATACCGGGCTCAAGCGGACGCTTGGGCCCTGGAACCTGGTCCTGTTGGGCATAGGCTGCATCCTTGGGGCGGGCATCTACGTGATGACCGGAACGGCGGCGGCCAATTTCGCCGGCCCGGCGGTGATGCTGTCGTTTGTCATCGCCGGTTTCGCCTGCGGCCTCACCGCCCTGTGCTATGCCGAGCTCGCCTCGGCCATGCCGGTGTCCGGCTCATCCTATACCTATGCCTACGCCTCGATCGGCGAGGTGTTCGCCTGGATCTTGGGCTGGCTGCTGATGCTGGAATACGGCTTGGCGGCCTCGCTGCTGGCGGTGGGTTTTGCGGGCTATTTCGCCAGCCTGCTGCATGATTTCGGCGTGGTCATTCCGGCGGCCCTGGCCGGCCCGACCTTCCAGGCGGTCGCGCACGGCTCGGCCCTGGTGATTCAGCCTGGCTTCAACCTGATCGCCGTCGGGGCCGTGGCCGCAGTTTCGATCGTGCTGACCCTGGGGGTTTCGGAGTCCGCGGCGGTCAACACCGTGTTGGTGCTGGTGAAGATCGCCGTGCTCACCGCCTTTGTGGTGGTCGGGGTCGGCGCGGTTCAACCCCACAACTGGACCCCGTTTATTCCGCCCAATGAAGGCGGCTTCACCTATGGCTGGCCGGGGGTGGTGCGTGCGGCCTCGATCCTGTTCTTCGCCTATCTGGGCTTCGAGACGGTCTCGACGGCGGCGTCGGAGACGCGCAATCCGCAAAAAGACATGCCGTTCGGCATCCTCGGGGCTCTGGGCGCCTGCACCATCATCTACATCATCGTCGCCGCCGTCCTGACCGGCATCGTGCCGTTTCGTGAGCTGGGCGTGGCCGACCCGATCGCGGTGGCCGCCGACCATATGGGCCGGCCGCAGATGGCCAGGCTGATCAAGCTGGGCGCCCTGATGGGGCTGGGCTCTGTGCTGCTGGTCAACTGCTATGGCCAGTCGCGGATCTGCTTCGCTATGTCCCGCGACGGCCTGCTGCCTGGCCTGTTCAGCCGGCTGCATCCGGGCTTTCGCACACCCTGGCTGGGGATACTGCTGCTGGGGGTGATTTCCGCCGTGATGGCGGCGATCTTTCCCCTGTCCCTCTTGGGCGACCTGGTAAGCCTGGGCACGGCGACCGCCTTCGTCATCGTCTGTATTAGCCTGATGTGGCTGCGCACGGCGCGGCCCGACCTGGAGCGACCGTTCAAGGTTCCCCTGGGCGGGATCATGATCGGCCGGGCCTGGATCGGCTTTGTGCCGGTGGCGGCCATCGTCATGTGCGTGGGCATGATCTTGCCGGTGGCGATCGACATCATCCAGCAGGCCATGGCCGGGCACGCCGTGCCGGCCATCTTTCTGGGCCTCTACGGCCTGGTGGGCGCGGCGATCTACCTGATCTATGGCCGCCGACACGCCCGCACCCTGGGCGATCCGGCCGAAGCGACGGCGGAGATCCTCAGTGTCGGAAAGGCCTCGTCTTGAGCCAGGGCAAGTTCGCGGCGCGCTCGGATGACGATATCCACCGGTTGGTGCTGGAAAACCCGCTGGCCTGGGTGGTGTCGGGCGCGGAGGGCGCTCTGCGCGCGACGCCCCTGCCGATCCGGCCGAAATTCGGCGCCGACGGCCAGCTGGAGCAGCTATGGGGCCATTTCGCGCGGTCGAACCCGCAGCACGAGGGCCTGGCGTGCGATCCCCAGGCTCTGATCCTGTTTCTGGGTCCGCAGGGCTATGTCTCGCCGTCCTGGATGGCCGACCGCACACAGGCGCCGACCTGGAACTATGCCAGCGTCCAGTTCCTGGTGACGATGGAGCTGGTCAGCGACCCGGTCGGCGTTCGCGAACTGCTGGACGACCTCGTCGGCGCCATGGAGCAGGGCCGGCCCAAGGCCTGGAGCGCGCAGGAGATGGGCCAGCGCTATGACGGCCTGTCGCGCGGGATCGTGGGCTTTCGCGCCCGCATCCTGGAGACCCGCGCCAAGTTCAAGCTGGGCCAGGACGAACGCGACGATGTGTTCGGCGACATCCTTGAGGGGCTGGAGGCTGTGGGCGGCGCCGATCTGCATGCCTGGATGAAGGATTTCGATCGCCGAAGAGCCTAGGCGATCGGGACCCTATTCCGCGCCGACGAACTCGGTCAGATAGTGGGTTGGCGCCACGCCGAAGGTGCGGCGGAACATGGCGGTGAAGGCGCTGGGGCTGTTATAGCCGACGTCGAAGGCCACCCCCATCACCGATTGCCCGGTGGCTAAAAGCGACAAGGCTTCCATCAGCCGCACAGTCTGGCGCCAGGCGGCGAAACTCATCCCGGTCTCCTTGCGGAAGGCGCGGGTGAAGGTGCGGCGGCCCATGGCGGCGGCCACGGCCCAGTCGTCCAGCACGTCGTTCTGCGCGGGATCTCGCAGAATGGCCTGGCAGATGCTCACCAGACGCGGATGCTGGGGCATGGGCACGTGCAGGGGCGCCGCCTGGCTGGCGCGGATCTCGTCCAGGATCAGGCTCATCACCCGGCCGTCGCGTCCGGCCTCGTCATATTCGATCGGTAGCCGGGTCGCCTCGACGATCAGCTCCCGCAACAGGTCGGAGACCTCGATCACCCGGGGCGCGCGGGGCAGGTCGCCCACCGCCGTCTGGTCGATATAGAGCGTGCGACAGGCGACCTTGCCTCGGCAATAGGCCTCGTGCAGCACCCCGCCGGGAACCCAGACCGCTCGCTGGGGCGGCACCACGAAGCTGGCCTGCTCGGTGGTCACGGTCATCACGCCCGTAGTGGAATAGATCAGCTGGCCGCGCGTGTGGCTGTGGGGCGGGTCGACATAGCCGGAAACATAGTTGTCCGCGAGCGCCGCAACCGGGCGGGGCACGTCCTGATAGTCGATACCTTTGGTGCTGCGCGCCATGTGGCCCGGTTGAGACGAGGATTGATCCAACGACGACAGCGCGCCGCAGCCATCACGAATACGCTTAGATGGAGGGGGGCACAAGGCTCCTGTCAGCGCACCATAAGCAACCATAAGTTATGATTCGCCTCGTTCATTGTCATCCAGGCGTGATCTATAACCTTGGTGGCGATCTTGCGGACACCACGAAAATAGTGATGGCCGTCATTTTCGCCTTCGATGCGTAGATGTTAGCCAGCTTGCTGGGATTTGGCGGGCATTTTTGGGAATTGTATTGTCGCTATGACTGAAGACGTCGCCATCGGTCTCAGGGGCATCGTGGATTCCCAGATCAGCATCTTTGTTTCGCAGGTTTCCGAGGCGTTCGCGCGCCACCCTGACTTCGATAGCCTGCCCTATCCTCAGGCGCGATCCATCGCCGAAGACGTGCGCCGGCCCTGGCGTCAGGGCGGCCCCGTCATGGCCGAGACGCGGGAAATGACCATGCCCGAGGGCGGCGTAAGGGTGCGGATCCATGATCCGATCGGCGCGGGCGCCCAAGCGCTCAAACCGGCCCTGGTCTATCTGCACGGCGGCGGTTGGACCTTGTTCAGCCTGGATACTCACGACCGGGTGATGCGGGAATACGCCGCTCGGGGGGGCTTTGTGGTGATCGGCGTCGACTATGCCCTGTCGCCGGAGGCCAAGTTCCCCGTGGCCCTGGAGCAGGTCCTGGGCGCGATTCGCTGGTTGCGCGATCAGGGGGCTTCGATCGGCGTCGATCCTGACCGCCTGGCCATAGGCGGCGATTCCGCGGGCGCCAACCTGTCCATGGCCGCTTGCCTGGCGCTTCGCGACGCCGGCGAGGGCGATGCGATCAGGGGCGTTCTGTCCAATTACGGCGCCTATGACTCAGACTGTTCCGATGCCGCCGAGCAGCGGTTCGGCGGCGCGGGATTCGTGCTCAACCGCGCCGAGATGCAGCAGTATTGGTCCAACTATCTGCGCAAGCCCTCCGACGCCGAAAATCCCTTGGCCTGTCCGATCCATGCACGCCTCGAAGGCCTGCCGCCGGTACTGCTGGCGGTCGCCGAATGCGATGTGCTGGCCGAGCAGAACTTCGTCATGGCGGCGAAACTGGCCAAGGCCGGGGTCTTGGTCGAGACGATTGTCTACAGGGGCGCCACGCACAGCTTTCTGGAGGCGATGTCCATAGCCGACCTCTCCAATCGTGCGTTGGACGATGGCGCCCGATGGGTCAGGGATCGAACCGCCGCGGCGACGGCTGACGTAAGCCTGTGACATTCTTGCGACAGACGGGCCAGAGCCGCAGAGGTGGCCTGAATTCGATGGTGATAGGCCCTCGCTCTGGCGTGCCTGATCCTGGAAGGCGTCAAGGTTAGCCCAGCCCCGGATTGGGGCGATCTATAGAGGGGGCCACACATGCTCATCAGTCGTCGAATTGCGCCGCTGAACACCAGGACGGGCGCCGTCCGCCGCCGCGCTCTGCTCAATGCGAGCGCCGTGATGGCGGTGGTCCTGGCCGGCGCTTCCGCCGCCGCCGCCCAGTCCGCAACCCAGTCCGTCGCCGCGCCAACCCCCGGCAGCCTGGATGAGGTCGTGGTCTTCGCCCCCCACTATGTGCCGCAGACCGGCTCGTCGGCCAGCAAGATGGCGACGCCGCTGATCGAGACGCCGCAGTCGGTGACGGTGATCAATCGCGACCAGATCGACCTGCTCAACATCCAGAATCTCGGTCAGGCGGTGCGCTATACCGCGGGTGTGGTGGGCGAGAACTTCGGCTCGGACGAGCGCTACGACTGGCTGACCCTGCGCGGCTTCTATCCCGTGCAGTATGTCGACGGCCTGCAGGCGCCCGTGGGATCGGTGTCCAATATCGGCCTGGACCTCTATGGGTCGCAATCGGTGGAAATCCTCAAGGGCCCGTCCTCGGTGCTCTATGGACTGTCGCCCCCGGGCGGCATCGTCAACATGACCAGCCGCCGGCCTGAGGACAGGTTCGGCGGCTCGGTCCAGGTCTCCTACGGCAGCTATGACGACAAGCAGGTGGCCGGCGATGTGACCGGCGCGGTCAACGACCAGTTCAGCCTGCGTCTGACCAGCCTCTATCGCGACCGAAACACCCAGACGGACGGCGTCACCTCCAAGCGATTCTATATCGCCCCGGCGGCGACCTGGCATATCGACGCCCACACCGACCTGACCCTGTTGTCCTATTACCAGTGGGACGATGTGAAGGGCGATGGCGGCGGATTTTTCCCCGCCGCTGGCATCTATTCGGCCAATCCCGTGATCAAGCTGACCCCCAGCGATAATCTCGGCGACTATGGCTACAATCGCTATGTGCGCCGGCAGTACGGCGTCGGTTACGACTTCAAGCACGAGTTCGGCGACAACATCACGTTCGAACAGAACATGAAGTATTTCGCCGACTACAACCGGATGATGGACGTCTATGGCGCCGGCCTGGCGACGACCACCGTCAACGGCCCAGGACTGTTTCCCTATCTGAACCCGTTGACCGGGGTGCAGGAGACCAGCGGCGGAGATCCGCTCTATTCCGACTATCACACCGTCAATCGTTACAACTTCCCGTTCAAGGAGCACATCACCTCCTTCAATGTCGATAGCCGGGTTACGGATCGTTTCGATACCGGGCCGTTGAGCCACACGCTGCTGGCGGGCTTCGACTTCCGCCGCTACACCCTGCAGTCCTTTTTCGGCTTCGCCCTGGCGCCTTCGATCGACCTGCTGAGCCCTAACCACAACCAAGTCATCACGACGCCGGCCCTCAACATTAGCTACGCCAATCAGACCCAAAACCAGTACGGGCTCTATGCGGAAGACGCGATCAAGTGGAACCACTGGGTGCTGACACTCAGCGGCCGGCAAGATTGGGTCGACTCCGAAAACGCCGACGTGCCGCAAAAGGATCAGAAGTTCAGCTATCACGTGGGGGTCAACTACCTGTTCCACTCGGGCCTGGCGCCCTATGTGTCCTACGCCACGTCCTTCCAACCCACGGCCGGGACCGACGCGTCCGGCGCAGCGCTCAAGCCCACCACCGGCGATCAGATCGAGGCTGGGGTGAAGTTCGAGCCTCACTTCCTGCCGCGCGCCGTCAAGATCCTGACCACCCTGGCGGTCTATGACCTGAACCAGGACAATGTCACCCAATATAACCCGATCTCTCACTTCAACAGCCAGTTCGGCCAGGTGCGGGTGGAAGGCGTGGAACTGGAAGCCGTGGCGCGGATCTATGAGCGCCTCACCCTCAACGCCTCCTATGGCTACACCGAGAGCCGGGTGAACACGGTTCCGGTGACCCAGTTGACCCTGGTGCCGAAGAACAAGGTCTCGGTCTTCGCCGACTATACCTTCCAGACCGGCCCCCTGGCAGGGTTCGGCGCCGGCGTGGGCTATCGCTATATCAGCTCGACCATCGGCGACGCCTCGAACCAGCCTTACAGCCCCGGCAATCTGTGGCGCGCGCCGGGCTATGGCCTGGTCGACGCCGTGGCCCACTACGACTTCCAAAAATGGCGGCTGTCGGTGGACGCCAGCAACCTGTTCGACAAGACCTATATTTCGCAGTGCAGCTCCGAAAGCGACTGCTTCTATGGGCTGCGGCGCAAGGTGGTGGCGACCCTGACCCTCAAGTTCTAGGGTCGAGCCCCGCGCGCCTGGCCAGCCGTGGCGCGCGGGATCTTTCAGGCGCTGGTTGGTCGGAGGGATAACCAGGATGGGCCATGGTCCGCGCGCGGCAGGTTTGGCGGCCCTGCTTGTGGCGGCGTTGCTGACTGGCTGCGCCAGCAGCGGCCCCGCGGCGCCAATGGCCGACTCCAGGCCGGCGGCCCAGCGCGTGGCCTTGCCCTACAGGCTCGATCCCTATCCGAGCACCTACAGGCCGCTGCCCCGGCGCGACACCCTGATCGCCGGCGCCGTGGTGTTGGACGGGCTGGGCCATAGGCTGGACGGCGCTGACGTGTTGCTGCGGGACGGCAAGGTCGTCGCCGTGGGCCAGAACCTGCCGCGGCCGGACGGGGTGAGGGTGATCGACGCCCATGGACGCTGGGTCACGCCGGGCGTCATCGACATCCATTCTCACGATGGCGACTTCGCCATGCCGCTGACCGCCAACGACTTTCAGACCCTGGATGTCAGCGAAAGCTCCGACCCCAACACCGCCCAGGTCTGGGCCGAGCATGCGGTCAGCCCGGGCGATCCGGACTTCTCCCGCGCCCTGGCCGGCGGCGTGACCACGCTGCAGGTGCTGCCGGGGTCCTCCAACCTGTTCGGGGGCCGCGGGGTTGTGCTCAAGAACGTGCCGGCCGTCACCGTCCAGGCGATGAAGTTTCCAGGCGCTCCCTATGGTCTGAAGATGGCCTGCGGCGAAAATCCCCGGTTCACCTATGGCTCCAAGGGCCGCTTTCCCACCAGCCGCATGGGGGAAATGGCCGGCTATCGTGAGGCCTGGTTGAAGGCCCGCGACTACAAGGCCAAGTGGGAGGCCTATGAAAAGGACGGCGGCGCGGCGCCTGAGCGCGATCTCAAGTTGGATACCCTGGCGGGGGTGCTGGACGGCGACATCCGCGTGCACATGCACTGCTATCGCGCCGAGGAGATGGCCCAGATTGTCGATCTGAGCCACGAGATGGGATACCGCGTCACCGCCTTCCATCACGCGGTGGAGGCCTACAAGATCGCGGATCTGCTGAAGCGCGAGGGGATCTGCGCGGTGGTCTGGCCCGACTGGTGGGGCTTCAAGATGGAGGCCCTCGACGCGATCCGCGAAAACGCCGCCTTTCTGGACGAAGCGGGGGTGTGCGTGACCATGCATTCGGATTCTCCGGCCATGGGCCAGAGGCTGACGGTGGAGGCGGGCAAGGCTATGGCGGCCGGGGTGCGGGCGGGGCTCGACATCCGTCCCGAACGGGCGATCCGCTGGGTGACGTCCAACCCGGCCAAGGGCCTGGGCCTGGACGATCGCATCGGCGCGCTGGAGGCGGGCAAGAACGCCGACCTTGTGATCTGGTCGGGCGATCCCTTCAGCGTCTACACCAAGGCAGACCAGGTGTTCATCGATGGCGCCCTGGTGTTTGACCGCGCTGATCCGAAGCTTCAGCCCAAGGCCGATTTCGAGCTGGGGCAGCCGGCCATGGCGAGCCAGCCATGAAGCGCTCCATCCTCGGCCTCGCCGCCTTGCTGCTGACCGCGAGCGTGACCTCAACCGGGGCCCAGGCCCAGACCTATGCCGTGATCCACGCCAAGGCCTATGCCAATCCCGGTAAGGCGCCGATCGACGACGCCACCATCATTATCCGTGACGGCCGTATCCAGGCGGTGGGGGCGGGGCTTTCGCCGCCGAATGATGTCCAGGTGATCGATGCGCGCGGCCAGATCGTCACGCCGGGCTTGATGAACGGCGCAACCCAGCTGGGCGTCGTCGAGGTCAGCTCCACCGACGATTCCGTCGACCAGGCGGTCAAGTCCGGGCCATTGGGCGCGGCCTTCGACGTCGAATACGCCCTGAACGGCAATTCCGAACTGATCGCCATTGCGCGGGCCGACGGACTGACCCGCGCCATCAGCCTGCCCACCGGTTCGGCCAGCGCTCCGTTCGCCGGCCAGGGGGCTGCTCTGCGCCTGTCGGAAGGCGGCGATGTCCTCGACCGACCGCATGTCGCCATGGCCGCCGTCGTGGGCGGAGCCAGCAGCGGATCGGCCGGCGGCTCCCGCGCCGCCCAGTGGCAGATCCTGCGCAATGCGCTGGACGAGGCCAAACGCTTTCGGGGGCGGCGTGACCTGGCGCCGCGCGATCAGTTGCTGAACCACTTGGACGCCGAGGCCCTGGCGCCGTTGCTGGACGGGCGCATGCCCCTGGCCATCACCGCCCAGCGCGAATCCGACCTGCGCCAGGCCATCGCCCTGGCTCACGACTATGGCCTGCGCGTGGTGATCATAGGCGGCGCGGAGGCCTGGCGGGTCGCGGACCAATTGGCTGCGGCCAAGATCCCGGTTGTGCTCGATCCCTTCGCCAATCTGCCCTATTCCCTGGACCAGATCGGCGCCCGCCTCGACAACGCCGCGCGCCTGCAGCGGGCCGGGGTGACCATCGCCTTCGCGCTCACCGACGGCCTGTCGTCGATCTATACCAGTCACCTGGCGGGCGAGGCGCTGAGGGAGGCGGCCGGCCTGGCCGTGGCCAACGGCCTGTCCTGGGACGACGCCCTGAAGGCGATCACCGCCAATCCGGCGCGGATCTGGGGTCTGTCGGATCACTATGGCGCCCTCGCGCCCGGGCAGGACGCCGATCTCGTCCTCTGGCATGGCGATCCGCTCGATGTGTCCAGCTGGCCGGAGGCGGTGTGGGTGCGCGGGCGGCCGGTGTCGCTGAGGACGCGGCAGACCGAATTGCGCGATCGCTATGCGCCCGGCCATGCCAGCGATCCCTGGCCGTCGGCCTATCATTGACGCCCTAGACCCTCGGGAGACCCGATGAAGTGTGTATCGATCTGGGGGGCGGTCGCGCTGGCTTTGGTGATGGCCACGGGCGCGGCCCAGGCCGCCGAACCCGGGCTTCCGCTGCAGCCGACGCGCAAGATCACGTTCGATACCGACGAGGGGACCTGGATCTCTCTGGATGTCGCCCCGGACGGCCGGACCATGGTCTTCGATCTGTTGGGCGACCTCTACGCCCTGGGCGCCAAGGGCGGGACGGCGCGGCCGATCGCCCAGGGCATGGCCTTCGAGGGCCAGCCGGCCTTTTCGCCCGATGGCGCAATGATCGCCTACACCAGCGACCGGTCGGGGGCGGAGAATGTCTGGATCGCCCGACCGGATGGCTCGGACGCGCGCCAGATCAGTCACAATGACGGGCCGAACGAATATGTGTCCCCGGCCTGGTCCGCCGATGGCAAGGCGATCTACGCCTCGCTCTATCGCGCCGACCGCAATAGCGCCGAGCTGTGGCGCTTCGACGTCGCCGGCGCCGGGCCGGGCGAGGAACTGACCGGCGGCAAGTACAGCGCCGTGGGCGCCAAGGCCTCGCCCGACGGCCGCTATCTCTATGTGGCTGAGGGCGGCGGCTCGGTGTTCGAGGACGATGTCACCCTGCCGCTGTGGTCGATTCACCGGCTGGACCTGAAGACCCAGGCCGACGAGACCCTGATCACCAACCAGGGCAGCGCCATGCGGCCGGTCCTGTCGCCCGATGGCCGCCAACTGGCCTATGCCGTGCGGCTGGACGGCCAGACGGCGCTGCGCCTGCGCGACCTGGCCACGGGCGCGGATCGTCAGCTGGCCTATCCTGTCCAGCGCGACGGGCAGGAAGGCGTGCCAAGCCGTGACCTGATGCCGGGCTATGCCTTCACCCCGGACGGCAAGGCCCTGATGGCGGCCTTTGGCGGCAAGATCCACCGGATCGACGTGGCCAGCGGCCAGGACACGGTGACCCCGTTCAGCGCCCATGTGGATCTCGATATCGGACCCTTCCTGCGCCTGCCGCTGAAGGCTGAGACCGGTCCGGTGCGGGCGCGGCTGATCCAGGCGCCTCAGGCCTCGCCGGATGGGCGGCGGCTGGCCTTTTCGGCCCTGGGCCATCTCTATGTGATGGACCTGAGGCCCGGCGCCGCGCCCCACCGGCTGACCACGGGCGACAGGCCCGAGTTCCAGCCCGCCTGGTCGCTGGATGGGCGCACCATCGCCTATGTCAGCTGGACGGCGCGCGAAGGCGGCTTTCTGTGGAGCGCGCCGGCCGATGGAGGTGGCTCACCCCATCGACTGGTCGATACCGCCGCCTACTATACCAATCCGGCGTTCTCTCTGGATGGCGGCAGTCTTCTGGCGCTTCGCTCCGGCGTGTTTGACCGGCTGCACACCGCGCAGGAGCCCCTGTGGACCGGGCGCAATTTCGGTGGCCTGCGCCAGGCCGAGTTGATCGCCTTGCCGGTCGCCGGCGGGCCGGGGCGGATTGTGGCCTCCGGCTTGATGAGCGGCGATCCCCAGTTCACCGCCCAGAGGGGGCAGGTGTTCGTCAACACCGACAAGGGCCTGGAGTCCATCGCCCTGGACGGTTCGGGGGATCGCAAGACCGTGCTGTCGGTGGTGGGGCTGGGCTATTATTTCATCGATCACCATACCCCGCCGGACGAGTTGAGGATCAGTCCCGACGGCCGTTGGGCCCTGGCCCAGAGCGCCCAGCAGCTGCATCTGATCGCCATGCCGCAAGCCAAGGACGCGGCCACGCCCATCGACCTGACCAGCCCGACGGTCGCGCACCGCAAACTCACCAGCGTCGGCGCCGATTTCCTGGGCTGGGCCGATGGCGGGCGCAGCGTCACCTGGGCGGTGGGCTCAACCTTCTATCGCCGCCCCTTGGCCGGCATCGCCCTCGACGCCCCCGGCGCCCCCAGCCGCGGCGACAATCCCACGGTGGGGCGAGGGGGCGTCGAGGCCTTCCACGCCGAGGTCGAGGTTCCCCGTGATACGGCCCGAGGGGTGTTGGTGCTGCGGGGCGCCACGGCGATCACCATGAACGGCGATCAGGTGATCCCGGATGCGGACCTGGTGGTGGCGGATGGCCGGATCGTCGCCGTCGGCCCGCGTGGCCGGATCGCGATCCCGTCAGACGCGATCGTGCGCGACGTGACCGGCCGCTTCATCACGCCGGGCTTCGTCGACGTCCACGATCATTTCGGCGAGGTGCGGCGCGGCGTGCTGGACACCGACGACTGGGGCATGCGCGCGACCCTGGCCTATGGGGTCACCACCGCCTTTGATCCCTCGACCCTGTCCATCGACATGCTGGCCTATCAGGACCTGCTGGAGGCCGGCGACATGCTGGGGCCGCGGCTCTATTCCACCGGCACGGCGGTGTTCTCGTTCAACGACTTCCGCTCCCTGGACGAGACCAAGGCGGTGCTGAGCCGCTATGTCGATCACTATCGCACCCGCAATCTGAAGGAATACCGCACCGGCGATCGCCAGGTGCGCCAGTGGATGGCTATGGCCGCGCACGATCTCGGCCTGATGCCCACCACAGAGGGGGCGATCGACATGAAGCTCGACCTGACCCAGGTGCTGGATGGCTATTCGGGCAACGAACATTCCCTCAGCGCCGTGCCGCTGTACCGCGATGTGGTTCAGCTCTTCGCCCAGTCGAAGGTCAGCTATGACCTGACCCTGCAGATCAGTCACGGTGGGCCGCCGGCGGGGGAAAGCTTCATCGCCGCCACCCGGCCGCACGAGGACCCCAAGGTCTTGGATTTCTATCCGCACTTTATCGCCGACAAGCTGTTCACCCGCGTCCACTGGGTGGACCCGCAGGAGAGCGTCTATCCCCAGGTCGCCGCCTCCATCGCCAAGATCCAGCGGGCGGGCGGGGTGGTCGGTATCGGCAGCCATGGCAACTATCCGGGGATCGGCTATCACTGGGAACTGCAGGCCATGGCCTCGGGCGGCATGACGCCCAGCGAGGTGCTCAAGGCGGCAACCTTGGGCTCCGCCGAGACGATCGGCAGGGCTTCTGAGATCGGCAGCATCGAGCCGGGCAAGTTCGCCGACCTCGTGATCCTGACCGCCGACCCCCGCAGCGATATCCGAAACGCCGGCTCGATTCTGCAAGTGATGAAGAACGGCCGCCTGTACGACGCCGCCAACTTGGCCGAACTGTGGCCAAGCCCGCGGCCGGCGCCCCAGCCCTGGTGGATCGACGGTGTGGCGGGGCCCTGATACGGCCTCGACACTGTCGACCCTAGTTGGCCGGAGCCCGTTCCCAGGTTTCGCGCCGGCACAGGGGGGCGATGACGCAGCCGGTCAGGTTCAGGGTTCCGTCGGCTTTCAGTTCGATTGTGCCTTTGTAGATCGCGCCGTCCTCGGGATTGTAGACCCAGCCGTCGCCCCAGCGATTGGGTCCGATGGGGCGCGTGCGCAGAATCATGAGGTCGCGAAGCCGGCGCGTGCGCAGGTCGGGTTGGTGGTTGCGCACGTCCCTCTGGTCGGGATCGGCGCGCAGCCGGGACGATGAGACGATGTGACCGCACAGGGCCGCGCCGCACGGTTCGATCCGGACCAGCGAGCCGCCGTCCTCGGGCGTCTTCCAAAGGCCGATCGGGCCTGGGTCCGGGGTGAGACCGACGAGCGTCATGGCCATGGCGAGGACCCCGATCATGCTGTCGCCTGCGCCTCGTTGAAGGTGCTCAGGCGTTGTTCGGCCTGGGCGATCAGGCCGCGATCATCGTGCCGCCATGGATGGAAGCCGGGCAGGAAATAGAGGCAATACTGGCCCAGCACTTGCCGGACCATACCTGGACGAACCAGCAGATATCCGGCCAGGCGCCGCCAACCCCGGGCGTTGTTGAGGCCGTCGACGGTGAAGCTGTCGGCGATATTGTCGCCGACCGTGGAGATCAGCAACGCCGTCGCCGCCAGCATGACCGAACAGCGCAGCGCCCAGCGCCTGAAGCGCGACATTGACCGGCTCGCCAGCATCAGGGTGTCGTAGGCCACCGCCTTGTGCTCGATCTCTTCCAGGGCGTGCCAGCTCCAGAGCGCCTTGGCCTCATCGCCAGCGCCGTCCAGGTGGCGGGGATCGGTCAGCAGGGCGTGGGCCAGAATCGCGGTGAAATGCTCCAGGGCGGCGGTGGCCGCCAATTGGTCGAGAGGCGGGCGGCGGCGTGCGAAGTTGAGCCGCGCTCGGGTCCTAGCCTCCATAGCCGCGACGTCATAGCCGTGGTCGCCGACCTGCTTGTTGAAAAGGATGTGCTCGCGCGTGTGCAGCGCCTCCTGGGACAGAAAGGCGGCGATCTGCTCCTGCAGCACGGGCGGCGCCGCGTCACGATAGCGGCGCACGCTGTCCATGAAGAAGCGCTCGCCAAGCGGGAAGGTGACCGACAGGGCGTCATAGAAGGCCGTGGCCACCGGATCGCCGCCCAGCCACCAACGACCTTGCGCGGCGCGGGCGAAAGACAGGTCTCGGGGGCGGATGCTGAGATCGGCGGGGGTCGGAGGCGGAGATGACATGGGGATCTCTCAGGGCGATCTGCTCGCGGCGGATAAAGGCGCCATCCAGAGCGGTCAGCTGTCGAAGCGATAGCCGTTGCGGGCGGCCGGCGGTATGCGGTCGTACCGGGTCGGCGGCGCGATGCGCAGCCGCGCCCGGGCGCTGTCCAGCGGCTCAGCCATCAGCGTTTCGTAGTCCAGAGCCGGCAGCCAGGCCGCTCGACGGCCATGGCGTCAGGCTTGCCAGATCGCGGCCGCATAGCGATGTCTCTTGTTCAGACGCTCGAACTCGACCGCCGCCCCGGCGGCGATGAAGGCGAAGCCGGCGCTGCGCGCCTGTGGATGGGAGAAGGCCACCACACAGGCTTCGCCCAGGGCGTCGGAGCCATAGCCCGTCAGCACATGCCAGATGTCGTGGACATCCCGCAGGCGCCGCGCATACCAGGCCGTCGGATGGGCGGCGTCGATCTCGGTGTCGGCGACCTTGCGGCTTTCCGCCGCCAGCCCATAGGCCGACAGGTCTCGCGCGCGGACAAAGTCCCGATAGGCCGCGCCGACGCTGCCCGGGGGCAAGCTGTCGATATAGGCGGCGTCCTGTAGCCGGTCGGCGAACTCAATGCCCAGAAAGGCCTGGCGACCGCCCTCCGGCGACTGCAAAAGCCGGGCGTAACCCTTGGGAATCGAGCGGCCGGACAGGGCGGCCATGATCACGAAGACCTGCTCGGTGTCCTCCTTGTCAGCCACCAGCCGGCGAAACCCTCTGAGCGCCTTGAGCGGGTCGACGGCGTAGCGGCGCCGGGCGGACGCCAAGGGGCGGGCGCGAAGTTTCGCGAGGGGCTGGGCCAAAGACACGGGATCTCCTAAACTGGTTGTCAATAGGGCGGCGTTGGAGCCTGCTAAAATGGCATCCAGACGCGGCGACTATCTCAGGTTAGCGGATTCTATTTAGGCGCAAATTACATCAATGTCAATACGAGACGCAATTGTCCCCGGCGCCCTCAAACGTCGTCGCCGCGCGCCGGAGGAGGCCCGGCGCGAAGCCTTGGCCTCCGCGCGCCGTCTGTTGATCGAATCTGGCCCGACGGCGGTCACCTTGAAGGCCGTGGGGGACGATATCGGGGTCACCCACGCCAATCTGATCCATCATTTTGGCTCGGCGGGAGAGTTGCAGTCGGCGCTGATGGAATCGATGGTGCGCGACCTGACGGACGCCCTGGCGGCTGCGGTGGTTCATCTGCGCTCCGATGCTGGCGCGCCGCGGGCTCTGGTCGATTCCGTGTTCGACGCCTTCGACCAGGGCGGCGCCGGACGTCTGGCCGCCTGGATCGCCCTGTCCGACGACATGCGGTTTTTTGAGCCGGTTCGCGGGGCGGTGCAGGACCTGGTCGACGCCATCAGCGAGAAGTTCGCCGCAGAAGGCGAGCAGACCCGTTCGCGCGTCACCTCGGCGGTGCTGTTCATCGCCTTGTGCGCGTTCGGCGACGCCGTGATCGGAGCGCCGCTGCGCGACATGCTGGGCCGCAGTGACGACAGCGCCCGCAAAATCGTCGCTCGCCTGTTGCCGACCTTCCTGATCTGACCTTTCGATCTGATCGGGCTGGCGGATGCCGGATTTGCATCCTTAACCGAACCACGCCATCCTAAATTAACGGGAGTATAAATAGGGGCGAAGTTTTGGGACAGAGGGCAGGATCGGCCCAGGGCAAGACGCGACGGCGGCGATCGCCCGAGGAGGCGCGCGCCCAAGCGCTGGTCTGCGCCCGCCGGTTACTGATCGCCCAGGGGCCGACCGGTGTGACTCTGCAGGCCGTGGCCAATGAGATCGGCGTCACCCATGGCAACCTGATCCATCATTTCGGCTCCGCGGCCCAACTGCAGTCGGCCCTGATGGCGGCCATGGTGCGCGACCTCGCCAAGGCTCTGGAGAGCGCCGTCAGCCATATCCGGTCGGACGGCGGGGCGTCGAAGACACTGATAGACATAGTTTTCAACGCCTTCGATGAAGGCGGCGCCGGACGGCTGGCGGCGTGGATCGCGGTGTCCAATCGCTACGAGCACCTTGAACCGGTCCGGGAAGCCGTGGGCGAACTGGTCGCCGCCCTGGACGAGACCGTCAGGGACGACGGCGCCAGCGCGCCGCGCCGCATTCCCTCGGCCCTGCTGTTCATCACCCTCTGCGCATTTGGCGACGCCATGATCGGCGGCCCTCTGCGCGAGATGTTGGGGCGGGATCGGGAGTCGGTTCGCCGGCTGGCGGTCAATCTGCTGCCCAGCCTGCTAGAGAAATAGACATCGACGTCAATAGCTATTGACAGCATCGTGAATATTGGCTTGGCTAACCCTATCAGGGAGCGCCACCGCAGGGTCACTTAAACGACTCAGGGGGTGAAGAAACAATACGCGACGCGCCGAATTTTACGGCCCGCGGGATAGGGGAGGCTTGAATGTCCCAACACACCCGCCGGGGTGCGCCGTTGGTTTTCGGTGTGTCCGCGTTGGTCATGGCCGCTGCGGCCATGGGCTCGGCCCGGGCCCAGCAGGCCGCCGCCGGAGCCTCCGCCAAGACCGGTGGCCTGCAGGAGATCGTTGTCACCGCCCAGCGCAAGAAAGAGGCGTTGCAGAGCGTGCCGATCGCGGTGTCGGCCTTCTCGGGGGCGGCGCTGCAGGCGCAGAAGATCGAAGGCGGGCCGGATCTGTTGAAGGCGATCCCGAATGTTAGCTTCACCAAGACCAATTTCAGCGGATACGATCTGACCATTCGGGGCATCGGCACCCAGGCGGTGTCCGTGACCACCGATCCCGGCGTGTCGGTGAATTTCAACGGCACCGCATTGATCCGCAACCGGCTGTTCGAGCAGGAATTCTTCGACGTCAGCCAGGTGGAGGTGCTGCGCGGACCACAGGGGACTCTCTATGGGCGCAACGCCACCGCCGGGGCGGTGGACATCATCTCGACCAAGCCCACGGATGTGTTCGAAGGGCAGATCAAGGGCGAGGTCGGCAATTATGACAGCCGACGGTTCAGCGGCTTCGTCAATATTCCATTGATCGGCGACAAGCTGGACCTGCGCATCGCCGGGGCCAGCACCGTGCGCGACGGTTACGAATATAACTCGACCACTGGCGACAAGATCGATGGCCGCAACCTCTATTCCACCCGGGTGACGCTGGGTTTCAAACCCACCCCCAAGTTCCGCTCCAACCTGGTGTGGGAACACTTCGACGAGAGCGACACCCGAGCCCGCAGCACCAAGCAACTCTGCACCCGGGATCCGGGACCGTCGTCGGTGGGGGGCGTGACTGGGCTCGACACCTTGGCCAGCGCCTTTATGAGCCAGGGCTGTCAGGACGCCTCGCTCTATTCGCCCAAGGCCTATGGCACGCCTAATGGGCTTTCGATTCCCTTCATTCTGGCCGCGACCCAGGGATATGCGACCCTGGGCTATGACGCCAATAGCCAGCCGATACCGCTGCTCAAGGCCGTCGATCCCTACGGCGGATTGATGCAATCGCCGAATCTTCGGCAGGTCGCCTCGATGTTCGATCCGCGTTACAAGGCGAAGTCGGACGTCGTCGAGTTTAATTTCGACTATGATATTACGCCGAACCTGACGTTTACGTCACAAACTGCCTATGACTATGACAACTATTTCTCGACCGAAGATTATAACAGGTTCAATACGGTTCCGGGTGTCTTTACCGACTCGTCACAATATCCGGCCGCCCTCGGCGTCTTGAATTTGACGCCTGGCGGCGTCTATTGCGATCCGCAGTTGGGCTGCTCAAGCAGTATTGTGGGTCTTGATGAATCCAAGGCGACCAGCCGGCAGATCTCTCAGGAATTTCGGCTGCAATCGTCCTTTTCCGGGCCGTTCAATTTCAGCGTCGGCGTCAACTATACGAACTACCATACCGTCGAAGACTATTACGTATTTTTCAACGTGGTCTCGGGTATCGCCCAGTCTGCAGGCGCCGTGGGCAATGGCAGTACGGACTACACCACGTGTTATGGGCAACCCATCACGCCAGGGGTAAATATGGGCTGCATCTATATAGATCCCAACAAGCTATCCAATGTGAACAATCTTGGACATAACTACTATTTGAATCAGAATCCCTACACGCTCGATTCAGCGGCGGCGTTCGGCGAGGTATACTATAAGCTGACGCCGACGATTAAAATCACCGGCGGGTTGAGATATACGGACGATCGCAAAACATTCACCCCGATCCCAACTCAATTGTTGCTGTCTTCGGCGCCCTTCGCCGGGGGCACGGTGGATTCAGGCTATCCGGCCTCGCCGGATATCAAGCAACATTGGGGGGCTGTGACGGGAAGGCTGGGGATCGACTGGTCACCCAAACTGTCCTTCACCGATCAGTCGCTATTCTATGCTTTCTACAATCGCGGGTACAAGGGCGGCGGGGCCAATCCGCCGAGCCCAGGCTTCAGCAGCCAGCCCGTGTTTCCGGGCCTGCCGCCCTTTGTCGTGCTGCAGTCCTACCCGTCGACCTTCAAGCCCGAATATGTGGACGCCTTCGAGCTCGGAACCAAGAATACATTGCTTGGCGGACGGCTGATGCTGAATGGGAACGCCTTTTATTACGACTATAAGGGTTATCAAGTCTCAGAGATTCAGAACGATACGGAGATCAACGAAAACTTTAACGCCAAGGTGTGGGGCGTTGAGCTCCAATCCGTCTGGCAAGCGACTCGGAATTTGAGGTTCGACGTCAATCTTGGCTATGAGAACACCCGCCTGGCGAACGGTTCTCAGTCGCTCGATGTGATGAACCGCACCCAGGGCAATCCAGACTTCACCATCCTGAAGCCCATACCCAGCATTCCGAATAGCTGCGTGGTCTCGAAGGCCTATATCGCCCAGTTGATCAGCTACAATCGGGCGAACCCCACAAGTGTCGGAGATTCCAACTTCTTCGGAGACGTCTGCCCGGGGAGCGCCATTGGGCCGCTGGTCCTGGCGGGAACAACAGCGGGAGCGCCGACGGCCGCGGACCTGCCCAATGGAGGCCAAGGTTTCTTCGCCAATGTCTCGGGCCACAACCTGCCCAATGCGCCGCCCTGGACCCAGTCGATCGGCGCCGAATACACGCACTGGTTCGACGACACCTGGCGGGCGACCCTGCGGGGCGATGTCTATCACCAGTCGCAGTCCTGGGCGCGAGTCTATCAGGATCCGATCGATAAGCTGCATGGCTGGTACAACATCAATCTGCGCCTGACGGTGAGCAAGCCGGACGCGGGGCTCGAGTTCGAGATCTATGTGAAGAACCTGCTCGATTCGACGCCGATCACCGGCGCCTTCATCAACAGCGACAACACCGCCCTGACCACCAACGTCTTCACCGGCGACCCACGATTGGTCGGGGCCAGCATCAGCAAGAAGTTCTGACACCCGCTCCGTCATAGGAGGCGCCGCCATGTCCAGGCCGCAGGTTCAGGGAGAGCAGGATCGACCCATTGTGGCGCCTCCCGATCTTTCGGCGCTGATGACGGCCTATGGCGCCCGGCTGAGGCGGTATTTCGCCAGCCGGGCGGCCTCCGCCGACGTGGACGACCTGGTGCAGGACGTGTTCCTGCATCTGCAGTCGGCCTGTTTGCGGACCCCGGTGGTCAATGCCGAACTGTACCTGTTCACGGTCGCTCGCCATGTGCTGATCAGTCTGCGGCGCAATCACGCCGCCCGCCGACGTGGCCAGCATTTTCCGATCGATGACGCGCCGGATCTCGCCACGGATCTCTCGCCGGAGCGGATCGTGGTCGGCCGTCAGGAATTCGCCCGGGCCCTGAAAGCCATGAGCGAGCTTCCGCCCCGGGCCAGGGCGGCGTTCAAGCTGCACCGTCTGGAGGACATGACCTATGCGGCGATCGCCGAGCGCATGGGAATTTCCCGGGAATCCGTCAAGGAATTGCTGCATCGTGCGTCGCTTCGTCTTGCCGATACAAGGCGGCTGCAGAGCTAAGCGGCCTTAAATCTTGTTCCCGATGGCCGGTTCGCGGCCGCCGGTGAGCCCGCAAACATATTCCCCGAAATAGGGCAGGCGCGATCCCCCCACACGCAATAATTGCGCGTCTTTAGAATAGGGCGGCCAAACGCACGCCCGAAATGGGCGGGCCAGCCGCCATTCCTAGGAGGAAAGCATATGAAAGTTCTCGCTACGGTGGGCGTCGCCGCCCTGATGACAATGGGTCTCGCCGCCCAGGCTTCGGCCTTCAGCCTCAATCCGAAGCCGACCACGTCCCTGACGATCACGGGACCGACCACCCTGTCGGCCTTCGGCACCACGATCAACTGCACCTCGACCTTTGGTGGCAGCATCAACGCTTCCGGCGTGGGCAGCATCTCATCTGCTTCATTCTCGGGTAGCGGCTGCGGCATCGTCTCCCCGTCGGGGCTGCCCTGGACCGTGACTGCAATCGACGCCACTCATGCGGATATCACCAACGTGAAGGTTGTGGTCGCTGGGCTGGTAACCTGTGGGCCCGGCACGGTCCACGGCACGCTCGTGGGGACACAGCCGACGAAGACGCTGAGCTTCACCGGCACCATCGGCAGCTGCTCGGTCGCAAGCAACCCGACCGTGACCAGCAGTGTTGCGCTGTCGATCACCAACCCCTGACCATAACTACCCGAGGGGGGCTCTGCTCCCCTTGGTCCGACTTGACCGGCCGCTCGCGGCCGGATGCTCCCTACGATCCGGTCTATCCGCACCTTGCCCCGACGTCGGCCTTCCCCGCCGTGTCGGGGCATTTTTAATGGGGGATCCCGAGAGGGCAAGGCGGGCGGTCAGCCGCCGGGGCCGGTCGTCATCGTGATAGATCTGCTACCTTGCTCCGGCGCCAGGCTCCCCCGCCGGGGTTGGCGAGGTCCAGACCACGACGTCGCCGGGCTTCAGCCCCGACAGCACCTCGATTCCGTCGGGCGCGCTCTGGCCCAACTGGATTGGAACGGCGCGGACGCCGCCCTTGGAGTCTTTCACCGATAGGGTGGCCGCGGGCGCCGCACCCTGGATCGCGGCTGGCGGCGCCACAAGGGCGGCGGGATTGGTGTAGACCGCGATGGCGAGATTGGCGGTCATGCCGATGCGGATGGCCTGGGCCTGGGCCGGGGTCAGGGGGTCCAGTCGGGCGATCGCCGCGAAACTGGCCATGGGGCCGCCGGCGGCCGCGAGGGGGAGAGCCTCGGCGCCGACCGAGGTGACGCGGCCATGGGCCGTAAAAGCGCCGAAGCCCGGCCCGGTGACGCTGACCTCCTGACCCGGCCGTATCCGGTTGGCGTCGGTCTCGCCCAGGCGGAAACTGACGGCCAGGCCGCCGGAGCGGGCTATGGCGCCGATCAATTGCCCCTTGGTCAGGCGCAGGCCAGGATGCAGGGTGACCGGGGTGTCCGCCCGGTCGGCGGGCGGGTTGACGATAACCCCCGTCGCCGGCGAACGCACCACGGCGCCGGCGAGCTGGGCGTCGAGCTCGGCCAGGCGAGCCCGGGCGTTCTCCAGTTCCAGGGTCGCCACCAGGCGGTTGGCGCCTTTGCCGCGTTCAAGGGCGGTGGCCAGATCCTGGTCGGCGGCCGCCAGGGCCATCTGCTGGTTGCGCAGCTGCTGCGCCAGGCTGTCGGATTCGTTACGCGCGACCAGGCCGCGATCGAGCAGGGCCCTGGTCTCCTCGACCTTGCGCTGGGTGTCCCTCAGGTCGAAATCCGCCGCCGCCCGAGCCCGGCGGGCGCGTGAGACCTCCGGTCCGCTATCCCAGGCGGCCATGTCGGCGGCATTCTGCGAGGCCTTCAGGAATGAGGCCTCGGCTTCGTTGCGGCGCTGGCGGATCTCGGCGGTGTCGAGCTCGACCAGGACCTGGCCCTGGGCGACTGGCGCGCCATAATCGAACCCCACCCGGGTGGCCACCCCATCGAAGGGCGCGGTCACCACAACATTGTCGCCCGGAACAATGGTTCCGGCCACGCTGATGGTGGAGACGAACCGGCGGGGCTGGATCACCAGGGTTTGCAGGCCCCCGTCGGACTTGCGGGCGCCGGGATGGACCAGGGCGAAGCCGCCCGCCAGCAGCGCCACGGCCGACACGCCGACCGCCAGCATCACCGCACGGGGCGGGCGGCGGCCGATTCCTCCCAGGCGAAACGCCATGGCCCAAGTCCCAGAGTCTGAGCGTCCAGGTAACGACGTGAATGTTAATACGCACGTGCGCCGATGGCATGATCTTTTTTCCGCGCTCGGCGGCTATTCCGCGCGCAAGGCCTCGATCGGATCGAGCCGCGAAGCCTTGAGCGCCGGATAGAAGCCGAAGCTCACCCCGACCAGGGCTGCCAAACCAGGACCCAGCGGCAGCACATAGAGCGGCAGGCTGAAGGTCCAATGCGAGGCCATGGCGGTGACGAGGGCGGCGAGGAGGCCGGCGAGCAGCCCAAGAACGCCGCCGGCGAAGGCCAGGGTCGCCGCCTCGACGAGGAACATGATCTGCAGATCCTGGGGTGAGGCGCCGATGGCGGCCCTGAGCCCGATCTCGCTGCGACGCTCCATGACCCCCATCAGCATCACGTTCATCACCCCGATACCGCCGACCAGCAGAGATATGGCTCCGATCGCCGTCAGCAGCCGGGCGTGGATGGCCTTTTGGGCGTTAAGCGTGCCGATCACCTCCTGGGCGCTCAACACCTGCAGGCTGTAGGCGGGATCGGCCAGGGTCTTGGCGATTCGGGCGCCGGCGGCCTTGACGTCCGAGCCCGGGCGAAGCCGCAGCATGGCGGTGACGGGGCCGGCCAGGCTCATGATCCGCTCGGAGCCGTTAAGTGGAACCTCGATGACATTGTTGAAGTCGATGGGATCCAAGACCGTATTGGGCAGGGGGCCGACGACCCCGACCACGGTGTAGACATAGCCCCTGATGCGGATCTGATCACCCAGGGCCAGGGGCGCGCCGGGGGCCGAAAGCTTGGCCGCCGCGTCGCCGCCCACCACCGCCGCAAAGCCGCCGTCATCCGCCGCGGTGATAAAGCGCCCGGCCTTCAGGGTCAGGCGCACCAGATCGGGCAGGTTGGCGGTGACCCCGGCCAGGCCGACATCGGCGGTCTGTCCGCGATCAAGGACCTTGGCCTGATCCACCGCCAGGGGCGTCTGGGCCTGCACGGCCGGGTCCGTTCGGGGCAGGGCTTCGAGCGCGCGCGGATCGAGAACGCCCGGCGCGCTGGCGACGGGCATGGCGTGAATCTGCAGCATGTCCACACCCATATGCTTGAACAGCTTGAGGGTTTCGAGTTGGGCCATGTGCCCGATGGTCAACATGGCCACGATCGAGGCGGCGCCGATCAGAATACCTAACAGGGCCAGGGCCGAGCGCTGGCGTTCGGCGTAGAGGTTGGCCAAGGCCTCCGCCACCAATTCGATCAAGGGTGCGCGCACGGCGGCGGGGGATGAGAAGGGGCGCCAGCTGCTCATGCCGCGACGGTGTCCGACAAGACCTGACCATCCAAGACCTCGATCCGACGCTGGCACTGGCGGGCCAGATCGTGGTCGTGGGTCACCATGATCACCGTCACGCCGAGGCGCCGGTTGAGGTCCCGCAACAGGGTCATGACCTCGGCGGCGGTGACGCTGTCCAGGCTGCCGGTGGGTTCGTCGGCCAGGATCAGCCTGGGGCCGCCGACCAAGGCGCGGGCCAGGGCCACGCGCTGGCGCTGGCCGCCGGACAGTTCGGCGGGGCGGTGCTCGGCCCGATCGCCCAGGCCCACCTGGTCCAGCATGGCCAGGGCGGGCGCCTTGCGCGCCTGGCGGGCGATCCCACGATAGAGCAGGGGCAGGGCGACGTTCTCCCAGGCCGTCAGCCGGGGCAGCAGGTGAAAGGACTGGAAGACGAAGCCCAAGGTCTGGTTGCGAAGCTCCGCCGCGGCCTCGGGCGAGGCGGCATCGACGGGAACATCGTCCAGCAGCACGTCGCCCGAAGATGGCCGGTCCAGGAGGCCGATGATATTCATCAGGGTGCTCTTGCCCGAACCCGACGGGCCGACGATGGCGCAGAACTCTCCGGCGCCGATGGCGAACGACACATCGCGCAGCACCGGCGTCCGCCGATCCGGCGGGCCATAGCTCTTATGGACATGGTTCAATCGCAGCATGGCCGCGCCCGATCCCTCCGGGTCTGCGCCCTTGCAAGAGAGTCTTCCCCAAATCCTGCTTACAGGAAAGTCAATATTTTGCGCTCAACGGCTAGCCAAGGGCGCTAGGATTTGATTCCATAGGTTGTTATTGCCGAGGAGCCCGAAGATGCGCGCCGGCGAAGGGTTCAAGTCTCCCTGCGTCCAGAGGGTGGGGACGGATTCGGTCGAGGTCCGGTTTGCGGACTAGGCCCGGCTTGCGGATTGGGATCGGGTGTGGCGTAGGCGGGCAAGGGATTGTCGACGCCGGCCGGGGCCATGCTGGGTCCCGCGACAGGCCGTTTGAGGACGGCGGGCGTGCCGCACCCGGACAGGGTCAGGCCGAGACAGATGGCGAAGCCGATCGCCAAGCGGGCGGAAACGCTGAGAGACACCGGGTGAAAACGAGGCATGGTGCGATCTGGCTCCGCCGGCTGGCTGTGGGGTCGGCCGCCGGCATAGTGGCGCTGTTGGGCGCGCCCGTGAAGGCGCAGCCGCCGGTGATGTCGCCACCGCCGCCCACGGCCACCGCGAGCGGGCCACATCTGAGCTTAAGCCTGGTCGAGGCGGTATTTCTGGGCCTGCGCGACAATCGTACGGTCAAGTCCGCCTATATCGCCCGGGTCGCCCAAAAATATGACCTGTTCGTCGCCGAAACCCGGTTCAGGCCAACTGCGGTCCTGGCCGCCAGCAGCCAATCCACCTGGCAGGGCGGACTGGGCGGCGCGACCACCATGATCAATCCCACCGCGACCTGGTTGGCCCCGACCGGCGCGCAATTCCAGTTCGGCTGGACCCGATCGGACACCCATAGCCCTGGCGCCGATCAGATCAGCGAGGTTGCGAGCCTGTCGGTCAAGCAGCCCTTGCTGAAGGGCGGCGGCCTGGCGGTGAACGCGGCCCCGATCCGCGTCGCCGAACTGCAGGAGCGGATCAACCACCTGACCCTGAAGTCCGCCGTCATCGATACGGTGACCAGCATCATCCTGGCCTATCGCAATCTGCTGCAGGCCCAGGAACAGCTGGCGATCACCAAGGAGTCCCTGGATCGGTCAAGGGCGCAGCTGCAAACCAACCAGGCCATGATCGACGCCGGCCGCATGGCCGCGGCGGAGATCGTGCAGACCCAGGCCGACATCGCCAACCAGCAGGTCGCCGCGCTCCAGGCCGAGCAACAGCGCAACTCGGCGCAGTTGGCCCTGCTCAGCCTGCTGGCCATGGATCTGCACACCAATATCGTGGCGTCGGACCATCTTCGCGCCGACAATGTGGCCGTCGATCTCGACCAGGCCGTGGCCATCGCCCTCGACAACCGCCCGGACTACCTGTCCCAGCAACGGGCGCTGGAGCAGGCGCGGCAGGCTCTGATCGTGGCCAAGAACAACCGCCTTTGGAGCCTTTCGGTGATCGGCGAGGTGCAACGCCAGACCCTGTCCGGGGCCGGCTCCCTGGTGGTCAATCCGGCGACGGGGCTGCTGGCGCCGGCGGCGAGCCTGTCAGGGACCAGCGGCAGCGTGGGCCTGCAATTGAGCATACCCTTGGGCGACTACACACTGGAACAGGGCGAGGTCCAGGCGACCACCAATCTGCGCACCCAGGAGATTGAACTGGAGGACCTGCGCCAGACGGTGGAGGCCCAGGTGCGCGACGCCGTACAGGGTGTGGAGATGGCCCGGCGGCAGGTCGAGGCTGCACGCCAGGCGCGCGATCTGGCCGCTCGGACCCTTGACCTGGAGCGGACGCGGCTGGAGGTCGGCCGAGCCTCGAACTTCGAGGTGCTGAGCTTCGAGGCCAATCTGCGCGCCGCCGACATCCAGGCGCTCTCGGCCACCATCACCTATCTCAACGCCCTGACGGGCCTGGACCAGCAGCTGGGGGCCACCCTCGACACCTGGAAGATTCAGCTCAACGACTGACCCGCCAGAGCGTCGCGCTTGATCTTCTTAGCCAGGCTCCATTTGTGCACTTCGGTGGGCCCGTCATAGATCCGAAACGCCCGGATCTCGCGAAACACCTGCTCGACGATGGTGTCGCCACTGACCCCGGTTCCGCCCATCACCTGCACGCAGCGGTCGGCGACGCGGAACAAGGCTTCGGAGACCGCCACCTTGGTCATCGAGCTTTCCACGGTCCCAAGATGGTCCCCATCCAGAACGTCGGCGCACCAGTCGATCATCAGTTCAGCCTGTTTCAGGTCGATCAGGTTTTCCGCCAGCGGGAAGCCGACGCCTTCATGGTCGATCAGCAGCTTGCCAAAGGCCTGGCGGCGGCAGGCATAATCGACGGCGATCTCATGGGCCCGGCTTGCCGCCCCATGCCAGCGCATGCAATGCGACAGGCGGGCCGGCGACAGGCGAATCTGCGCATATTTGAAGCCATCGCCGGCCTCGCCGAGCATCTGGTCGGCCGGCAGCCGCAGGTTTTCGATGGCCACCACGGCGTGGCCGCCCGGCATGGAGCTGTCGATAGTGTCGATGACGCGTTCGATGCGGATGGCCGGGTTGGGCAGTTCGCAGACGAACAGACACGCGCCTTGATCCGACTTGGCCATGACGATGCCGATCTTGGCCCCCGCCGCCCCGGTGATGAAGGCCTTGCGGCCATCGATCACCCAGTGATTGCCGTCGAGCCGGGCGGTGGTCTGCATCATGGACGGATCCGATCCGGCGCCGCCTTCGCCAGCCGGTTCGGTCATGAAAAAGGCGGAGCGGGCCTCGCCGGACGCCAGGGGCGCCAGAAAGCGCTGTTTCAGCTCGGCCGATCCAACCTTGCCGATCAGGTACATGTTGCCCTCGTCCGGGGCGGCCGTGTTCACGGCGACGGGGCCGAGCGGCGACAGGCCGGAAGCCTTGAGCACGGTGGCGGTGTCGCGCTGGCTCAGGTGCGCGCCGTCGGCCAGGATGTGCGGGGTCATGACGCCGGCGGCCCGGGCCTTGGCGCGCAGTTCCAAGACCAGATCCTCGGACGGGCCATGCGGGCCGCAGCGCGGATCGCGTTCATAGGGGCTGACCACGTCGCGCACGAAGGCTTCCACCTTGGCGGCGATCTGGGCGGCGAGGGCGGGGTTTGCGGGGCTCATCGCGGCAGACCGCGCGGCATGGGGTCAAGCCTTGCGGTTTCGGGCCCTGGTTCAATCATTTTCGCCACCGTCGCTGCTCTGGCATTGCTGTTTTTGGCATTGTTGTTCGGGCCGGGCGATCCCTGACCCGGATCAGAGCCTGGAACAGGCGCCCAGGCGTTGATGATCAGCAGGGGCGGCGTCTGTCCAGTCGGCATCGCTGCGGCAAGGGCCAGCAAAATAGTGGCACAAGCCCTCGACCCGGCCAGCCAGGACACCAAGCCGAGGAAGGTCTGAAATCGCCCGTCACCTGACATACGCCCGTTACGAAATCGTGATCTGGGTCCCAGCCTTAACAGTCTGATGACGGAAGGCGCGCGTGAAAAACGGATTGGCGACCCTGGCGCTGCTGGCGCAGCTCAGTCTGGTGGCCGCCGCGTCGGCCGCGCCGGTCAAGTGTGACTTGGCCGCCAAAGACGTCGCCAGTGCGGGGGCCAGTGCAGGCGACGGCTGCGCGCGCGCTTGGCTCGACCGCAATCTGAAGCTCAACGACCTTACCGCGGTGGGCACGCACAACAGCTACAAGACCGCTCTGCCGCCGGCGGTCATGGCGCTTGTCCGCGCCAAGGCGCCTGATGAGGCTGAGAGCATCGACTACGGTCACCGCCCGCTCAGCGAGCAACTCGACGCCGGGGCTCGGCAACTCGAGATCGACGTCTATTATGACCCGGAGGGCGGACGCTACGCCAACCCAGCGGGCCTGCGGGCGGCGGGCGAGGTGCTCGATCCCGCGCGGCGGGCGGCCTTCGCCGGGCCGGGTTTCAAGGTCATGCACATCCAGGATCTGGATGTGTTCAGCAGCTGCGTGCGCCTGGTCGACTGCCTGGGGGCCATACGCCGGTGGTCGCTGGCCCACCCCGACCACGCGCCGATCCTGCTGATGTTCAACGCCAAGACGGATGACTCGCCGGCGCCCGGAGGGACCAGGGCGCTGGCGTTCGACGCCAAGGCCTTCGACGCCCTGGACGCCGAGGTCCGCTCGGTTTTCCCGCCGAGTGCGCTGATCACCCCGGACGACGTTCAAGGGGCCTATCCGACTCTGCGCGAGGCGGTGTTGGCGGGGAACTGGCCCAGGCTCGGCGCCGCCCGTGGCAAGGTCTTGTTCGCGCTCGACGAGCCGCTGGAGAAAACCGCCCCCTATCGCGGCGCAAGCAACTCGCTGAAGGGGCGAGTGTTTTTCGTCGACGCCGACAAATCCTCGCCGGTCGCGGCCTATATGACAATCAATGATCCGGTCGGTGACGCCGGGCGTATCCGAGAAGCCGTCCGGCTGGGCTTCATCGTCCGCACACGCGCCGACTCCGGCACCGTCGAGGCGCGGAAGAACGCCACCGGCCGCCGCGCCGCCGCCCTTGCGTCCGGCGCGCAATTTGTCTCCACCGACTATCTGTGGCCCGACTCACGGTTTCCTGGCGGCTATCAGGTCCGGCTGACCGCGGGCGCGGCGGCCGTGTGCAATCCGATCCGAGCGGCCAACCGGTGCGGCGGCGCAGCCATCGAGTCGGTCTCCGCGCCATCGAGGGATTATCTGACGCCCGAGGCGACGCCAGATGGCGTCCGTGTCCTGCCGCCGCCGCCCAGGCCCGGCGGCCCCCAGGCGGCGGCCGACGCTGGGGTCTTCGTGGCGACGCGCAAGGCCGAGGGCGGCGCTCGCTGGGCGCTGGCGACCTCCGATGTCAAGACCGACGCCTTCGACCATTTCGCCTGCGCCCTGGGCGCGAAGCTGACGCGCGACCTCGCCCCCGCAACGGCGCGCCTGCTTGACGGGGCGGGCGCCGGCGGCGTGGTCGACCAGGCCAAGTACTTCTACCGCACGCCGCGTCCGTATCTCTCAGGAACCTCGAAGATCTGCGAGGCGAAGACGGCCCACCTGGCCGATAATCCCGACTATCCCTCCGGCCACGCCGCTGGCGGCTGGATGGAGGCGCTGATCCTCGCCGAGCTGGCGCCAGACAGGGCGACGGACATTCTGGCGCGCGGGCGGGCCTTTGGCGAAAGCCGGCTTGTCTGCGGCTCGCACAGCCTGAGTGCGGTTGAGGCCGGCTGGATGGCCGGCGCGGCGGCGACGGCCGCCCTGCACGCCCAGCCGGCTTTCCGCCAGGACCTGGAGGCCGCTCGGGCCGAACTGCCAAGGGCGCGCGCCGCCGCCCCGCCGCCCAATCCCGCAGCCTGCCGCGCCGAAACCGCCGCCCTGGCCGAGCCGCCCTACTGAGCCTTCGCGATAATACTGGCCAAGGTCGTTCTCGCCGTGGTGGCGTCGTCGGGCAGGCTGCCTGATCAGGCTTAGCGGACGCGAATATCGACGCTGATCTTCAAGGCGTCGTGGCGCCAGAACTCGCGGTCGAACTCGACGATGCGGCCCTGCGCGTCGTAGCTCGTCCGAACCACGCTCAACCCTGGCAGGCCCGACTTCACCCTCAGAGCTTCGGCTTCGTGCAGAGTGAGCGCGCAGGGTTGCATGACGACCTGGTTGCGGGCGACGGCCACGCCGTATTCCGACTTCAGGATGCTGGTGAGCGACTGATCGAATGAAAAGCGCAGCAGGTCGGGGGCGAGCGCCGCGTCGACCACGATCCGTTCCACCAGCACCGCGCGCCCGTCGATATAGCGCCGGCGGCGGATCTGATAGAGCGGCGCGCCGACCGGACGGCCGAACACCTCGGCCAACAGGCTGTCGGCGACGATCTCCTCGGCGCCCAGGGTCTCGGTGGTGGGGCGCCGGCCCTGCGCCTCCACATAGGACATGAAGCCTTCCCAGCGGGTCGGATCATAGACCACCGGGGGCGGGGAGACGTACCAGCCACTGCGGTCCTTCCGGTAGATCAGGCCCTCGGCCTCGAGTTGGAATAGACCTTCCCGAATCGTGCCGCGGGCGACGCCGCCTGAGGTCTGCAACTGGCGCTCCGAGGGCAGCCGGTCGCCGGCCTTCAGGCCCGCCTCTGCTATCCGGTCGGCGATATAGTCACGGGTGCTGATGTAGTGCAGCTCCTGGGTCGCGTCGGTCGGCTGCGCACGTCGGGCGGCGGGAGTATGCATCGGCTGGACTGGTTTCTTCCTGTGGGGACGATTCCGTCCGCCCGCCAACAGCACACCGGCGGCGGGGGTCGGTCAAGACAAGGTGCAATTTCATGAAAGCTTCGCCCAATAATGGCGCCAATCTGGTATGGACCAAAACCTTATGATCGCGGGATTGGACCATGGCTAGCAACAGGCGCGGCTTCCTGCGGATGACTGGCGGCGGGCTGGCGGCGACAGCCGCGCTGGGCGCCGTTCCTGGCGCCGTGCGCAAGGCGATGGCCATCCCGGCCAACAACACCACGGGCACGATCCAGGATGTCGAGCATGTGGTGATCTACATGCAGGAGAACCGCGCCTTCGATCACTATTTCGGCGCGCTCAATGGCGTTCGCGGCTTTGGTGACCCCCGGCCGGTGCGCCTGCCGGGCGGCCAGACGGTGTGGCGCCAGCCGAGCCGCGAGCATCCTGACGGCTATGTCATGCCGTTCCATGGCGATTCGAAGAACACCGACGCCTTCGCTGTCGACGGCTCCGACCAGGGCCACCAGGCTGCGACCACCATCGTCAATGGGGGCCGCTACGACCAGTGGGGCGCGAGCGGCGAACTGCACAAGCGGATGGTGTTCCACACCGCCGCGGACCTGTCCTACTACCACTCCCTGGCGAGCGCGTTCACGATCTGCGACGCCTACCACTGTTCGACCCTGACCCAGACCTATCCCAACCGGCTGCATCTGTGGACCGGCTGCAATGGCGGCGGCAAGGTCGGCGGCGATCCGGAGATGAACAACTACGGCGAGGACGAGACCCCCAGCGCCGACATGGCCGAAGACAAGCCGATGACTCGGGGGCCATATCGCTGGACCACCTATGCCGAGCGCCTGCAGGACGCCGGGATCAGCTGGAAGGTCTATCAGGAGTACGACAACTTCGGGGACAATATACTCTCGGTGTTCGAGACCTTCCGTCCCTGCGCCAAGGATTCCGACCTCTACAAACGCGGCCGGGCCTGGGTTTCGGAGGATAGGGCCGGGCCTGACCGGAAACGCTCGGACGGCGAGCAACTCGTCGAGGCCTTCCGCGCCGACATCGCGGCGGGCAAGCTGCCCCAGGTCTCCTGGATCGTGACGGCGGCCGACCTCTCCGAACATCCGACCGCCGAGCCATCGAAGGGCGAGCACGTCTGCGCCCAGCTGATCGAGGCTCTCGTCGACCATCCGGAGGTGTTCGCCAAGACGGTGTTCATCATCAATTATGACGAGGCGGGCGGCTTCTACGACCACATGCTCCCGCCCATGCCGCCGATCCAGGAGAAGGACGGGTTCAGCACCGTCTCCGTCGAGGGCGAGGCCAAGGATTATAGCGATCCTGCGGTGGCCAATCGCGGCCGCCATCCGCTGGGCCTCGGGATCCGCGTGCCGGCGATCATTGTCTCGCCCTGGAGCCGCGGTGGCTATGTCTGCTCGGAGGTGTTCGACCACACTTCCACCCTGCAGTTCCTTGAGAAGCGTTTTGGCGTGATGGAGCCGCAGATCAGCGACTGGCGGCGGTCGGTCTGCGGCGACCTGAGCTCGGCTTTCGACTTCGCCAACCCGAACCGCGACTGGACCAGCCTGGCCCTGCCGCCGACGGCCGACTATCTGGAGCGGGTCAAGCGATCGCTCGCCTCGCCGCACCTCAATGTGCCAATGATCCAAGCGCCGACGGCTCAGCAAGGCCCGCAGCGGTCGGCGCGTCCCTTGCCCTACCGATTGGCCGCCGACCTCCGGGTCGAAGACGGTAAGGTCTTCATCGATCTCGTCAATGCGGGCGGAGCCGGCGCGGTCTTCCAGGTGTTCGACAACACCGACAGGGCCGGCCCCTGGCGGTTCACGGTTGGCGCCGGCCATCGCCACGCCGCCGGTCATTGGAACCTTGCGGGGCTGAAGGCCTATGACCTGACGGTCCACGGACCCAACGGCTTCCACCGGCGCTTTGCCGGTAGCGCCGCCGCCGCCGGACCCGCGCTTCAGTTCGTCGAGCACGCCGGCGGCGTCGCCCTGGTGTTGAAACCCGGCCAAACCGCCGTTGTCGAAGCGGCGATGGATCCGATCTACGGCCTGGGGGCGGGGGAGGCGCGTGTGCGCCGACTTGTGGCCTCATCCGGCGAGGCCGCGCATAGCTTCTGGAGTCTCGCCGCCAGCGATGGCTGGTACGATATCGTCGTGACCTCGCCGGCGACGCCAGGCCTCATCCAGCGTTACGCCGGCCACCTGGAGACCGGGCGCGCGAGCCGAACGGACCCGGCCATCGGGCCGATGCGCCTCTAGGCTGATCAAGCCAGCCAATCGCGGCGGCTTGTGAGATCCCGCCAGATCCTGCGCGCCTCTCCGCCTACCGGCATGATGTCACCGGGAGCGGCGGCGAGGCCGCCCTCGACCTCGTGGCGCGACAAGGACCTGGCTAGCCAAGGCGACGCTACCGCCACCGTAGCCCAGGCCAAGCTCCATTTTCGATGTGAATGTTTCGTAAATATTTCGTCCCGCCGACCGTTGTCACGCAGGTGTCGTCGCAAGCTGCTTTTAGACAGTCTGGTTCATACCAATTTGTCGGGGGGACATTCATGTTGAAGCCATATCCCGTTCGGGCCCTGCACCCGAACTTCAAGAGCATTTTGCTGGCCACCGTCGCGGCCCTGGCCGCCGGGGTCGGCTCAGGGGCTGCTCTCGCGCAGGACGCCTCAGCGCAAAAGGCCTCCAGTGCGCAGGACAGCGAGGTGGTCGTCACCGGCTATCGCAAGTCGCTGGCCGTCGCGCGCAAGATCAAAGAGGACTCGGTCATCCAGAAGGACGTGATCGTCGCCGAAGACATGGCGAAGTTCCCGGAACTGAACCTGGCCGAATCGCTGCAGCGCCTGCCGGGCGTGCAGATCACCCGCGAGGGCGGCGAGGGCCGGGAAATCGCGCTGCGGGGCCTCGGCCCGGATTTCTCCCGCGTGCAGCTCAACGGCATGGAAGTGCTGGGCAATAACGACTCGGCGATGGACAGCCGCGGCCAGCGTTCGCGCGACCGCGCCTTCGACTTCAACATCTTCGCCTCGGAACTGTTCTCCAAGGTCGAGGTCGAGAAGACCTTCCAGGCGTCGCAGAACGAGGGCGGCATGGCCGGCACGGTCGGCCTGTTCACCGGCAAGCCGTTCGACTACGCGCCGGGCGCCAAGACCGCGATGAACTTCAAGCTCGGCACCAACCAATATACCAAGGATGGGCAACCGCGCATCGCCGCCCTGTTCAGCCAAAACTGGGACAATAAATTCGGCATCACGTTATCGGTCGCCTATTCCAAGCGCGAGACTTCGGAACAGGGCCATGACGATTACAACTACGACCATTTGGATGCGTCAGACCTTTCGATAACCCCAACCCATCCGGCTCCGACCGGTCCTGCGTACGATCTCGTTGCCAACGGCCTGGACATTTCCCATCTGACTGCCGCGCAGCAGACGAGGTTCCTGGCCGGCGACCTGTATATCCCGGACGGCAACCGCATCTCTTCCTTCAACTCGAAGCAGGAGCGCCTTGGCCTGACGGCCGCGGTGCAGTGGCGCCCGGTGGACAACCTGCTGTTCACCCTCGACGCGCTGCACGGCGAGTTCACCACCCACCGCGACGAGTATCACCTCGCTTCGCGGCCGCTTGGGTCTGGCACGAACTCGTGGGCGTTCGACACCCCGGCTGGCGGTGTCTGGCCGGCCGCGTTCCAGACGCCGTCGAGCATCAACAATCTGGTGTGGGATAAGAACAATTACGTCACCGACATCAATGTCACCAACTCGACCTTCGGCACCGAACACCGCCGGGAGTTGAACGAAGTGCGCTTCAACCAGGTGGCTTTGACCGAAAAATGGGACGTAACCGACCGGTTCACGATCGACGGCCATGTCGGCTACGAGAAATCGACCTATAACACCCCCTATGACGACAAGCTCTATATGCGCGCCAAGGGTAATATCATCGCCAATTACGGCGCCAACGGTCAGTCAGCTTCTTTCTCCTATCCGAATTCGGATCTGACCAACCCGGCCAACTATGCGATGGACGATTTCTACTATCGCGCCTTCCACAATGGATCGGAGCTGGAAGAGGGTGTTCTCAACCTCAAATACAAGCTCTCCGATGTCTGGACGCTGAAGGCGGGGGGCGCCTATCATCGCTTCGAGAACGATGGCGCCAATTACTATTATGACGGCGGCGTCAACGGTACCAATGGCGAAGCGCGGGGAACGTCCGTCGCGGATATCAGTTCGGTGTTCACCAACAGCGTCGGCTCCTGGCTGGTCGGCGACTATCCCGCAGCCTTTGCCAAGTACGACGAGTACCACCGCCTGGGACCGAAGCCCAACGGCGTGGGCGGCGTCATCCAGGACATCGAGCAGGTTTATACGGTCACGGAATCCACCTTCTCGGAGTTCGCACAGGCGGACTGGGACACCCAGCTGTTTGGCAAGCGCTTCCGCGGCAATATCGGCGTGCGTGGCTACCAGACCAACACCGACAGCCAGGGATGGATCCAGGGCAACAGCTATGCCTATCTCGGCACGGCGGACATAAAAGGCAGCTATTCAGGCGTGTTGCCGGCGATGAACTCGGTGCTGGAGCTGGAGCCGAATCTGCTGGTGCGCTTCTCCGCCACGGAGAACCTGAACCGCCCGACCTTGAGTTCACTGGCGGCCCTGGGCACCGCCTCCGTGGACGAGAATAACCATATCATTGCTTCCCTCGGCAATCCCCATCTCAAGCCCTTTGAGGACACAACCCTCGACTTCTCGGTGGAATATTACTTCGGAAAGGTGGGCTTGCTTTCGGCGGGTGTGTTCCAGAAGTACATCAAGAATAACATAAAATCGAATACCTACGGCGTGAATGGGATCGGTCACAATTACATCTCATTCGCCCAGGCGGGCATTCCGGAAACGACGATCAACAACGCCTCGTCTTATCCCGGGATCTATGAGCTCGATACACAGACCAATGACCCGTCAACGCATGGCTTGACCGGGGTGGAACTGGCCGCCCAGAGCCAGTTCACCTTCCTGCCTGGACCCTTGAAAAACCTGGGCGCGGTGCTGAACTACACCTATGTCAGCGCAGACCAGGCGCTCACCGGTATTTCGCCGACCAGTTATAATGCCACCCTCTACTACGAAACTAATCAATGGGGCGTGCGTGCTTCACTGAATTACCGCAGCCGCTATTACACTCAGTATGATAATACCTCGATCATGAGCACCGGCACGCGCGGCTTCGATGCGACCACCTATGTCGACGCCGCGGCCTTCTTCAACGTCACCAAGAAGCTTCAGCTCACCTTTGACGCGGTCAATCTGACCAATCAGAAGGAGACCCAGTTCTGGGGGCAACCCCACTACCTCTACAACCAGGTTCAGAGCGGCTCGACCTACATGGTCGGGCTCGGCTACAAGTTCTGAGGCCACCATCTATGATATACCGCGCGCCTCGTCCTCCGCGGATGGGGCGCGCGTTTTCCGTGAGTCTTGAAACGTGATTGTCTCCCATCGCCACCGTTTCATCTTCGCCGCCGTGCCCAAGACCGGCACCCATTCGGTGCGCCAGGCCCTGCGCGAACAACTGGGCGACGGGGACGTCGAGCAGGTGGGCCTGTTCGTCAACAAGCGCTTCCCTTGGGAGGACCTAGCGGCGATCCAGCATGGCCACCTGTCTCTGCGGCAGGTGCGCCCATACCTGGGCGAGGACGCCTTCAGCGGCTATTTCAAGTTCGCCTTTGTGCGCAATCCGTTTGACCGCTTCGTCTCCTACTGCGCCTTCATGCTGCGTGACGGCGACGTCTTCCAGCGGCAGCCGCGGGAGGTGATGCGCCACTTTCTTTTCAGGGACCCGCCGGAACACCATATCCTGTTCCAGCCGCAAGCTTTGCTGCTGGTGGGCGAGGATGGCGAGACCCTGTTGACCGACAAGGTCGGCCGGGTCGAGGACTTGCAGGGGACCTATGATGCGATCTGCGCGCGGATCGGCATTCCCTCCCGCTCGCTCGACCGCGTCAACGGCAGCCGGCGCGGCGACTATCGTCAGTACTACGACCAGGCCCTGATCGACGGCGTCGCCGCACGCTACGCCCAGGATCTGCAACTGTTCGGCTACAGCTTTGAAGGCCTGCGATGAACGCCGCCCCGCTCAGCCTCGCCGCCAACCCGCGCAAAGCCACAGATGTCCGCAAGCTCGGACCGATCGATATCGCCGCTTTGCGCGCGGCCGTCCTGGTGATCCCCGAGGAGGTCTGGGACGCGGAGGACGCGGGCAAGCCGAACAGGTTCGAGGTGCTGGGCGAGACACGCCACATCGTTTTCCGCTTCATAGACAACCTCCGCGATTGGCGCAGTTCGTACGACCGTCCAGCTTGGCCCGCATGGCGCGGTCTGCTGGAGCCGGTGCTGGCGCAGGCCGTCCGCGGCTATGGTTATGCGCGGGGGGTGTTCCCGCGGGTGATGCTGGCGCGGATGCCGCCGGGCGCGGTGATCCCGCGCCACAGCGACGCCAGCCCTTCGGCGAAGTGGCCGCACAAGATTCACCTGCCGCTGTCGACCAATGCCGGGGTGGTGTCCTTCTTTGGCGGCGTCGAACATTATTTTCCGCCGGGCGAGGCGGTGGAGGTCGACAACCTTGGCCCACATTGGGTGCGCAACGGCGGCGACACCGACCGCATCCATCTGATCTTTGAATATTACGACGCCGACCAGCCGGAACCGAGCTGGCTGGCGCCGCTGCTGCTCGCCGGCGCGGCCCGGTGAATGCTTCCGCTAGGCTCGGCGATCGCGACGCCCTGTTGCATGAGGCCAGGGAACTGCGCGCCCGCCAGCGCATCCCCGAAGCCCTGGCCGCCCTCGCGCGCCTACAGGATCTGCATCCCCGGTTCAGTCGCCTCTATCAGGAGCGCGGTCACTGCCATGTCCTGCTTGGCGATGCGCCGGCGGCCGTCGAGGCGCTGCGGGAGGCGGTGCGCCTCAACCCGACTCTGCCGGCAAGCTGGGACATGTTGGAGCAGCTTTACCGCATGCTGGGCGGCACCGCCCAGGCGGCCACGGCGGCGCAGCATCTGGCCATGCTGAGGCAGCTGCCGCCCGAGGTGGTGGTGGCCAACAGTCTGCTGGCCGATGGCGACCTGTCGCCGGCGGAGGAGGTCATCCGGGACTATCTGCGTAAGGACGGCGACAATGTGGGCGCCCTGCGCCTGCTGGCGCGTATCCGCCACGAACGCGACGCGCCCGACGAGGCCGAGGCCTTGCTGGCCTCGGTGCTCGCGCGCGCGCCAGACTACCACGCAGCACGGCTCGACTACGCCATGGTGCTGTTGCAGGGGCAGAAGCACCTGCAGGCGCGGCAGGAAGCCGAGCGTTTGCTCCGGCACGACCCGGACAACCGCGAATACCTCAAGCAATATGGCGCCGCCTGCATCGGCCTGGGTGACCACGAACCGGTGATCAATCTCTATGAGCGGCTGCTGGCCGGCCAAACCCAGTCGGGGACGGAAGTCGCCGACCTGCGCCTGTGGCGGGCGAACGCCCTGAAGATCACCGGCCGGCAGCCGGAAGCCATCGCCGACTATCGCGCTTCCCTCTCGGCGCGGCCGGACTATGGCGTGGCCTGGTTCAGCCTCGCCAACCTCAAGACCTTTCGGTTCACTGACGATGACATCGCCCGCATGCGAGCCGCGGAATCCCGGCCTGGCGCCCAGGACATGGACCGCATCTATCTGTGTTTCGGCCTGGGCAAGGCGCTGGAGGATCGGGGCGACTACGCCTCTTCGTGGGAATTCTACGCGCGCGGTAACGGATTGCGGCGCGTCGCCGGCCGCTATCGCCCGAGCGTCGCGGACTCCTGCGCTGTGCGATTGAAGTCGGTGTTCACCGCCGAATTCTTCGCCGCGCGCGCCGGCTGGGGCGCGGATGATCCGGCGCCCATCTTCATCCTCGGGCTGCCGCGTTCGGGCTCGACGCTGATCGAGCAGATCCTGGCCTCCCATTCCCAGGTGGAAGGCACGCAGGAACTGACCGAAATCAACCGATATGCCGGCGAACTCTGCGGTCGCGATCCAGATTGCAGCCTGCCGATGCGCCCCGAGGCGTTGCGGCGGCTGACGGCCGGGGAGGCTCGGGCGCTGGGAGAGCGGTTCCTGGCCGAAACCCGCGCCTATCGCAGGCTGGGCCGGCCGTTCTTCATCGATAAGATGCCGAACAATTTCTGGCATATCGGCCTGATCCACCTGATCCTGCCTCGATCGACGATCATCGATGTGCGGCGCGAACCCATGGCTTGCTGCTTCAGCAACCTCAAGCAGCTGTTCGGCTCCGCCAACCAGGAATTCACCTATGGCGTCGACGATCTCGCCCGCCACTACCGCACCTATCTCGACCTCATGCGGCACTGGGACGAGGTGCTGCCCGGGCGGGTGCTGAAAGTGCAGTACGAGGACGTGGTCGAGGATCTCGAAGGCGGCGTGCGGCGCCTGCTGGAGCATTGCCAGCTGCCCTTCGAGCCGACCTGCCTGGCTTTCCACGAAACCCGGCGCAGCGTGCGCACGCCCAGTTCCGAACAGGTGCGCCAGCCCATCGGCCGGGAGGGGCTCGCCCAATGGCGGCGCTATGCGCCCTGGCTTGAGCCGCTGCGGGACGCGCTGGGCGACGCCTTGACCGGCTACAGGACCTGACCCATGCGGCTGTCGCGCCCCTTTTTCCAGCTCCCCGTCCTGTTCGAGCCGGCGCGCCTGCAGGCCGAGGTCGCGGCCTTGCCGGCCGAGGCCTGGGCGCCGCACCCCGACCGCGTGCCTGGCAACAGCGCGGCGCGGCTGATCACCGCCGGCGGCGGCGAGACGGATACCGGCCACGGGCGGATGCTGCCGACGCCCTGGCTCGCGGCCATGCCCTATCTGCGCCAGGTGCTCGCGGGCTTTGGCGTGGTCTGGAGCCGCTCGCGGCTGATGCGCCTGGCGCCCGGCGCCAGCGTGCCCGAGCATGCCGATATCAACTACCACTGGCATACGCGGGTTCGGGTGCACATCCCGATCGTCACCTGGCCGCAGGTGCGCTTCCACTGCGATGGCCAGTCCGTGCACATGGCCGCGGGCGAGGCCTGGATTTTCGACAACTGGCGCCGCCATCATGTGGAGAACAAGGCCAGCGCCGAGCGCATCCATCTCGTCGCCGACACCACCGGCACCGCGGCGTTCTGGCAGTTCGCCTGCGGGCCGGCGCCGCCACGCGGGCAATGGCGGACGGTGGCCTGGGACCCCGGGATCAGTCCGCAACTGCTCACCGAGAGCGACCAGCGCTCGCCGGTGATGCCCGCCGCCGAGGTGCAACTGCTGCTCGACGACCTGCGCGCGGAACTGGCGGTCGCCACAGATAGTGCTGAAGCCAAGGCCCGCGCCGCGCGGTTCAGCCTGCTGCTGGAAAGCTTTGTGTTCGACTGGCGCCAGCTGTGCGCCCTGCATGGCGTCGGCGGGCGGGCGCGAGCGGACTTCCTGCGCCTGGCCGGCGCCTTGCACGAGGCCGCAAGGCCGCTCGCCGATGGGCTCGTCATGCGCACCAACCAGGCCAGCGCGCTGCTGGTGCTTGAAAAGCGCGTGCTGCAGCACCTGGTGGCGGACGAAGTCGCCCCGCAGGCGGGATCTCCCCGCTAGGTCCGGTGGGTCGCGCGCCGGGTCGCTAAACTAGGACTCGTCCCACAGCCGGCACACGAACAGAGCGTCACATCGTATCTTGAGGCGTCGCCCTGCCCGCAGACCGCCTACGACCGTATTTGACGTGTCCGTCGCGCATTCAACTGACGCCGGTGGTGGTCCGCCGGACATTCGATAGCCTGTCGAAGGGATTGCCTTGTCTTTCGGCAAAGCTAATACCTGGGGTTTAGGGCGTAGGTGCGGGGGGACTCATGGCGACAGGCTTCTTTGAGCATCCGATCCTGAACTCCCCTTACGAGGAGCCCAGCCTGTTCATCGTCTTTGGCGAACCCGACGTGGACATCGAAGCCTTGGCCGGCGACCAGATCCAGGTGCGGGTCAAGGGTGTCGACGTGTTCGACCCCAATACCGGCGACATCCGCTCGGGCGACACCAAGTCCATCGCCGCCTGGTTCATCGACACCGACTATGACGAGGAAAGCTTCTTCGTCCGCCACGCCTATTTCCTGGGGGCGAACGACCCCTACAAGAGCCTCAAGACCGCCCTGAGGGCCGAGATCGATGAGGCGGCCTGGGAGACCCTCTATCGGGAAGTGTCGCGGCCGTTCGATCGGCCGAAGAGCGGGCGGATCGCGGTCAAGGTGATCAATCACTTTGGGGACGAGGTGATGAAGGTTTTTCGGGTTTAAGGGCGGGAAATAAATGCGCCTTTCTGTTCGCGCTCTCCCCGCCGCTCATCCCCGCTCAGGGGGGGCAGTTGAAGCCCAGCAAAATCCGTGAATGAATCTGGATCCTCGCCTGATCCCAAAGGCGCTAAGTTAAGCCAGGTCGGCTTTGGTTGAGGCAGCGCTGCCTCTACAGGCGGAGCATCTTGCATTGAACGTCGCCCGCCAGCTCCTAACTTAGCGCCTATGCGCCTGCGCGGTGATGAGCGGATTTAAACTCGGGCGATACAGTGATTTGCTGGCGAATCTTCTGTGGCGCGTTGGTTCTGAGGAGGACGAGGCGGTGAGCGGAACTCAAATCACCAACCCTATCGGCGACGTTACGACCATGGAGTTGCGCGTCAGATGGGAGAACGCCATTCGAGCGCTAATGAGCGGTCCAGGCTCTAAATTCTATGCCGAGGCCTCGCGAAGTATAGCCGATATAAACGAAGAATGGGCCAGGCGTCGCGCGGACCCGGATCTTGCAATCAGAGATCAGGAAAATTATCGGATAGAGAGACGTGCAGACAGTAGAAGCAATGTCGAGGGCGAAACAAAGCCCGAAGATATTCTTCAATATATGGGTTACCGCGTCGGCCGTCGAAGGGGCGTCAAGAAACCGCTTCGCCAGGAAATGCTGAAGTATTTGTTCACCACCTGCCTGCCGCCGGTGCTTGTGGAGGCGCGTTTGGCGCTCTGGGGGGAACCTGGAACGGCTGCGCGGCTGGAGAAGATGGCGGAGCACATCGTCTATTGTATTGATCGCGCTGTCCGTTCGCGCGATCCAACGATGCTGGAATCGCTGCGAGATTGGAGACTCGACCTGATTTTCCTCAAGGAAAATCTCTATGACGGTGTCTTTGACAATGTTTTTGAGTTTCCACGAGAGTAAATCGGATGGAAAACTGGGCGATCGGGTGAAACGCAGATTCCCTCAGCCGAGCATCTCAAAGGGAAGATATTGAACCACGAAGGCCACAAAGGACACGAAGTCAGGCACGAAGACCGATTATGGCGCTTCGCCCGACGCGCAGCCCTTCCCCGCGCGGTCGCCCTTCGTGTCCTTTGTGTCCTTGGTGGTTAAAACCTGAGTTCACCCGATCGCCCTGGGATAGAAGACGTTCATGGATTTCCGCATCGCCGCCAGTTTCACCGACGCCCTGGCCCGTCTGCCGGCCCAGGAGCAGAAGGCCGTCAAACTCAGCGTGATGGACCTGCAGTTGGACCCGTCGGCGCCCGGCCTGCAGATGCACCGGATCGACAAATCGAAGGACCCCAACTTCTGGTCGGCGCGGGTCAATCGGGATCTGCGGTTGATCCTGCACAAAACCGCCTCCAGCCTGCTGGTCGCCTATGCCGCCCACCACGATGAAGCCTATGCCTGGGCCGAGCGGCGGCGGATCGAGGCTCATCCCACCACCGGCGCCGTCCAGGTCGTCGAGGTCCGTGAGCGGGTCGAGCAAGCCGAGCCGGAACGGGCGCGCCGATGGAGCGAGCCTGTGGCCGCCGAGCCTGTGGTCACGCCCGCGCGGCCAACCCCGTCGCCACCGCCCCTGTTCGCGCGGTTGAAGGAGACGGACCTGCTGTCGGTCGGGGTGCCTGAGGACTGGCTCTATCCCGTCCAATCGGCGTCTGAAGCCGGCTTCTACGAACTGGCCGAACATCTGCCCGGCGAGGCCGCGGAGGCGCTGCTTGAATTTGCAGCGACGGGCATATTGCGCCAGCCCGAGGTCGAGGTCGCGGCCTTCCTGACGGCCGATCCGTTCGAACATCCTGACGCTCGCCGCCGGTTCCTGACCGTCGAGTCTGCCGATGAATTGCGCGCCGCGCTCGATGCGCCGTGGGAGAAGTGGTCTGTCTTTCTGCACCCTTCGCAGCGCGCGGTGGTCGAGCGAACCTTCGATGGCCCCGCCCGCGTCGCCGGCTCGGCCGGCACAGGCAAGACCGTGGTCGCTTTGCATCGCGCGATGCGTTTGCTGCGAAACGATCCGTCAGCCAGGGTGTTGCTGACCACATTTTCTGAACCCCTGGCCAACAGCTTGAAGGCAAAGCTTGCGGTATTGGCAGGGCCTGATGTGGCGGTCGTGCCGCGGATCACGGTCGCCTCGTTCCAGGGCTTGGCGGTGGATCTCGTCCAGTTGGCCTTCGGGCGTAAGCCCCGCGTCGCATCGGATGAGCAGATCGCCGTGGCGCTGGTCGCGGCGGCCGCCGAGGCGGGCCTGAAGGGCTTTTCCCGAAGGTTCCTGATCTCCGAACGGGCCAACGTCATTGACCCCTGGCGGGTGGCGGACGCCGCGGGTTATGCCGCCGTTCCTCGGCTGGGGCGCAAGAACCGTCTGGGTGTGAAGCAGCGTGAGGCGCTGTGGCCAGTGTTCGCATCCACGGCGGCGCAGCTGCGTGTGCAGGCGATCACGACCTGGCCGGGCGTATTCCACGCCCTGGCCGATCACTACGCGGCCATTCGCCGTCGATCTCAGCAGCAGAGCACTTCATGGCGAAGCGCAGGGTGTCGCGGTTGCACTTCTGTCGAAGGCCGCCGCCCATGCCGAAGACGACGTTCTCTGCTGAGATTCCGGCGTCCTCGAGCCTCGCCAGGATCTGCTCAATCGAGGCTTCCTCGACGCCATCGCCCTGGATCACGCGAACATGGTCGGGCATCCCAATGTGCGCCGCCAACAATTATGCATTGTCGAGCGAACGCCGGCCCGTCGCTTCGCGAACGAACCGCTCAGCCTCGCGCCGAGCTTCGTCCGAGATAATCGCGAGCCGACCCTCGAACACGGGCCGGGCGATTTCGAACTCCTGGTCGATGAAGGCGGCGATTGGCGCGGGCAAGGGTTCGGCGCCCAGCTCGCGGGTGACGGCCTTTCGCTGCATCAAGTCCGCCGTCACGGCCGCCACATCTGCGGGCGGCTCGCACTCGGCCATCAGAGTCGGAAAGTGCATCGGTGCGACCGCCGCTTCGGGATGCAGCCGCAGCCAGCGCAAGGTCGCCGCCGGTCGCAGCGCATAGAAGATCTTCTTCTGCGGCACGAGCTTGCCATCGCCGAAATGAACCCGCCGCTGACGCTCGCCCAGGTGCAGGTAGTGACGCCCGATCAGGTCGCGGTTGGCGAAGCGGTCTGCGAAGGCGAGGAACTCGTCGCGGAACCAGGGATCGCCGCGATAGACGAACGGCGATCTCAGCCATTCGATGATCACGGCGTTGCCCTTCAGCAGCAGCTTGAGGGCCTTGCCCAGCTCCCAGCCGTTGACGTCCAGATCGCCCTCCAGGGGCGTCTCGATCACGTCGCGGCGCGGCCATGGCGACAGGTGCTGGTCGACCGGCCGCACGAAGATGAAGCGGCAATCATAGTCGCTGTCCGGCGACGGAAAGCCCCAGGCGCGGCTGCCGCTCTCAATGGCCAGCGGGATGGCGACATCATGTTCGCGGCAGACCGCCCTGAGCCGCGCGTCGATGTTGGCGACGGTCTCGGCCGAGAAGCTGTCTGGCAGGTTGCGAAGGGTCATGGACGTCTCTTACAGGCGCGGGTCGATGGGCTCGCTTTCCAGGGCGAGGACGGCGAAGACGCATTCGTGCACGCGGCGCAGGGGCTCGCCCGCGACGAAGCGCCGAAGGCCCTCATGGCCGAGCGCGAACTCGCGCAGGGCGAGGTTGCGCTTGCCGGCCAGGCCGCGTTCGCGAAGCCGGGTGAGGTGTTCGGGAGCGTCGTATTCGGGACCATAGATGATGCGCAGATACTCGCGTCCGCGCACCTTCAGCGCCGGCTGCAACAGGCCCTTGGGGCCGCGGGCGATGAAGTCGCGCGGCTTGACCACCATGCCTTCGCCGCCGGCCAGGGTGAGCGTCTCCCACCACTGCGCCGCCTCGGCGCAGGCCGCGGGATCGGCCAGGTCGACCAGGCGCCAGCGCGTCGGCGCCACCACCGACTGGTCGGCGGTGGCCAGGCGCTCGGCGAGGGCCATGTGCCAGACGTGGTCGCGGTCGAACCAGACCTGTCCCTCGCTGGCCAACAGGTGAAACGGCGCGACGCGCAGATCGTCGACGCCCGACACCGGCCAGACATAGGGCTCCCAGGCGTGGGCGTAGAGGGCCGCCCGCCCGGCACGATCCGCGATGTGAGCCTGCAAGGCTTCGGCGGGTACGCCGCGCGCAGTGGCGCGGGCCAGGGCCTCGCCGGCCGCCGCTAGGCCCGCGCGGGACGAGGCCGCGACCGGCGCGTACTGGGCGTCGATCAAGGCCCCGGCCTTGGCCGACCAGGGCATGATCTCGGCGTCGAGCAGCAGCCAGTCGCTGGCTAGCTCCTCCCACAGGCCGGCCGCCTCGACCGTGGCGCGTAGTCGGGCGAGCAGAGCTTCGGTCATCGCCGCATCATTGAAGAAGCTGCGACCGGTCCGGGTCCAGATGGCCCCGGTCTCACCCGCGCCGGCGTCGAAGCGTTTGCTGGCGGCGACTTCGTCGCGGCACAGGGCGATCACGGCGCGTGAGCCCATGTGCTTTTCTTCGCACACGACCTCGGCCACACCGCGCTCGCGATAATGGGCGAAGGCTTCTTCCGGGCGCTCCAACCAACCCTCCTGGGCGCAGGTCTCGCTGGGCGACATGGTCGGCGGCAGATAGGCCAACCACTGCGGGGCCAGGGCGAAGCGGCTCATCACCTCCAGCGCCGCCGAGGCGTTCTCTTCAGCCACGACCACGCGGCCACGCAGGCTGGTGTCGATCCAGCGCCGCCCGCTGACGTCCTCCATATCGAGCAGGTCGTCGGCCAGGGCCTGGCCCGAGCGTTCGCCGCCCAGGGGTGCGAGCGGGCGCATGGGCTCGCACCAGACCTCGCGGGCCGGAACCTGCACCAGATCCTTCTCCGGCCAGCGCAGGGCGGTCAGCTTGCCGCCGAACACGCAGCCGGTGTCGATGCAGATCGTGTTGTTGACCCACTGAGCCTCGGGCACGGGCGTGTGGCCATAGATGACCGCCGTTTCGCCCCGATAGTTGGCGGTCCAGTCGGCGCGCACCGGCAGGCCGAACTCGTCGATCTCGCCGGTGGTCTCGCCATAGAGGGCGAACTCACGCACAGCGCCGGAGCCACGACCGATCATCTCGGCCTTGAGGCCGGCGTGGGCCACGGCCAAACGGCCGCCATCGAGCCAATAGTGGCTGCGCAGGTCGTCGAGGAAGGCGGGCAGCCGGGCGCGGAAGCCCCGGTCCTCGACCTCCACCTGGTCGATGGTCTGTTGCAGGCCGTGGGCGATGGTCACCTTGCGGCCTTCCAGCCAGCGGCCGAACTTGCGCTCGTGGTTGCCCTGGACGCAGTAGGCCATGTCGGCAGCCACCATGCTCATGACCATGCGCAGCACGTCCGGCGCGTTCGGCCCGCGGTCGACTAGGTCGCCGAGGAACACCGCCTTGCGGCCTTCCGGCGGCGTCACCGTGACGGCGCGCTCGCCGCGATCCTGCGACCACGCCACCGCATAGCCGAGCTGGGTCAGCAGCTGTTCCAGTTCGGTAGCGCAGCCGTGGATGTCGCCGATGATGTCGAACGGGCCGGCGTCGTCGCGCTTGTCGGTCCACAGCGGCTTGCGGGACACAAAGGCGGCCTCGACCTCGTCTTCGCTGGACAGGCGCCAGACCTGGCGGAAGCCTTCGCGCTGCAGGCCCTTCAGGCCCCGGCGGATCTCCGAGGTCATGCGCTGGACCACCTGGGCGCCGAACGGCCGGTCGGGGCGCAGCTTGTTGCGGGCGATACAGATGTCGATGCCCGGATCGACGACGATGGCGACGGGCAGGGCGTGCCAGCGCCGAGCCAACTCGATCCAGGCCTTTCGGTCGGGCGGGCGGACATTGGTGGCGTCGATCACCGTCAGCCGCCGGTGCTTGAGCCGCTTCTCGGCGATGGCGCGCACCAGGTCGAAGGCGTCGGCGCTGACCGACTGATCGGTGTCGTCGTCCGCCACCAGCCCACGGCAATAGTCCGAGGAGATGACCTCGGTGGACGCGAAGTGCTTGGCCGCAAAGGTCGACTTGCCGGAGCCCGACGCGCCGATCAGCACGACGAGGGCGAAGTCGGGGATTTCAATCGTCATGCGCCCGCCCTCGTGAAAATCACCATCTGCGTCGGCGCGCCGAGACCATCGTCGACCTTGCCGATGTCGCTGAATGCGGCGCTGTAGCCGAAGCCGGCCTCGATCCGCCCAGCCCAGGCGCGGAACTGATCGCGGGTCCATTCGAAACGGTGGTCGGGATGGCGCAGGGCGCCTGGCGCCAGGTTCGGGAACAGGGCGTTGTAGTCGGCGTTGGGCGTGGTCACGACCACCGTGGCTGGACGTGCGGCCCCGAACACCACCTTCTCCAGAGCGGGCAGGCGCTCGGCGTCCAGGTGTTCGATCACCTCGACCAAGGCCGCGGCGTCGACGTCTTCCCAACGGCGATCGCGATAAGTCACCGAGCCGTGCAGCAGGGTCACGCGCCCTTCAGGCGGCCCGCCCGCCAGGTGCAGTTTGAGGCGGTTCGACGCCCATTCCAGGTCCCGCGCCGCCGCGTCGACACCGATCAGGCGGTCGACCCAGCGCTCGCGCACCAGCCGCTGCAGCAGCTTTCCTTCGCCGCAGCCGAGATCGGCGATGGCGCGGGCGCCGCTGGCGCGCAGAGCCTCGACCACCGCGCCCAGGCGTTCGTCATTGAGCCGCAAAGGTGCTTCCAGCGCCTCTTCCGGTGTGGTGCGGGTCTGCTCGGCCGCTTCTTCGCGGGTTTCCGGCGCCAATCGCTCCAGGGCGTCTCGGGCCAGGCCACGACGATGGATCAGATAGCGGCGCACGATCAGGTCGCGGGATGGGTGGGTCTCGAGCCAGCCTTCGCCGCGCTTCAGGAGCTTGGCCACCTCGTCGTCACCGACCCAATAATGCTTGTCGTCATCGAGCACCGGGATCAGCACATAGAGGTGGTTGAGCAGGGCCTGCAGCCGCGCCGTTCCGGTCAGCTTCAGGGTGACATAGGTCGGGGTTTTCCCCGTGAGCGCGCCGCCGGCCGCCACAGCCTCAGTCTCCACGGCCCAGCCGAGCGGCTCGAACAGGTCATGAACGAGTTGGGCGCCGCCACGCGCGGGCAGAGGCGTGACCACGACTTCCAACGGGATCTCAGTTTCGGCGAGCTCCGGCCGCTCGCGCGAGGCGCCGGACATGGCTGTGCGCAGAGCTCGGCCCATGGCCACGGACAGGAAGGAAGAGGCGGCATAGGGCCGGTCGTTGACATAGGCGTCCAGCAGCCCGTCCGCGCGTCCCTTGCCACGGACCAGGCCGATCGGATCGACGTCCAGCACCAGGGCCGCCTCGCAGCGGTCTTCGTCCGCCTGCGGATAGAACACAAAGGCCTTGCCGAACGGCAGCTCGGTCTCGTGCACGCGCTCGGGATGCTTGTGCAGCAGAAAGCCGAGGTCACTGGCCGGGCGGTGGGTGGTGGCGATGGAGAGGAACATGGGGTGGTTCCGAGGGGCTTTGTTTCGAAAGTATGGGGAGCCGGGGAGGGGGCAGATACGAAAAACCCCTCCAGGCGGGGCCGGGAGGGGTTTGGTGCGACCGGGGTGTTGTGACCCTAGCTTGGCATCCCTCCGGCGCGCGCGCGTTCGACCTGCGCTATGTGGCGAGGTTGGTTGGACGTGGGGCGTTGGTTCAGGGCGCTAAGCAGCATGATCGTCTTCCAAACTGGAATGCGCCGATACCACGGCTACGCTGGCCTGGCCAGAATTCGTTCTTGAGTTGAACCGCCTCCTGGACTGCTGGTGCTCGGTGTCGCGCATCACAGACCAGGCGGAAGCTTCAGCGCGCTCTGTCGCGCCTGATCACGCACGATGAAATCAGCGCGTGCACGAAGGGCCGGGCTCGCGTCCATAGCTAGCGCTGCGACCGCGACATCGAGGTTCGGAAACATGGCCCGGCGTTCGATGAGGGCGTCCGCGGCTACCCGCCTCACGGCGGACGAACGGTCACGGAGGCCTTCGCCAATCAGCATATCAGGCGCGAGACCGTGCACGATGTTGCGGTGCGCGAATAGGGTGATGCGCTTCCAGTGGCCATACTGCTTATCGATCCACTCCCGTCCGAAGCCGACTGGCCACGAGACGCGGCCATCGATCAGCGCATGAAGGGCGACCGCCCGAACAGCCGGTTGGAGAGCATCGCTCGCCAGTCTGGGGAGGTGTCCGTCAAGGCTTGGGCCGCGCAGGGCGTATCTGAGCAGGGTCGCCAGCGGTCCGGTGGCGCCTTCGCAAAACCACTCGGCCAGATGATCGGCCACATCCTGGCGCTGAAGGGCGCGATCTACGACCGAGGCATCTTCTCCTTCCCACCGCCCCCACTGGCGCCATCGGTCGAGCAGGAATGGCGCGGCCCCCGCGACGACCTCGGCGGCCGTGTCCGGCAAGAGCCGCTCAGCGCACCTGCGCGCTGCGATGCGGACCGGGCGCACCCAGTCGTTCAGTCGCAACGTGATGGCGGCAAGGAAAAAGGGCGAGACCGGAGGAACCGCCAGACTATCGAGCGCCGCCTCACGGACATAGCCGTCGCGATGGAAGAGGAAGATAGGTGCAAGCTCAGGGCGGCGATCCAAAAGCTCGAGCGCGGTATGGCTTCGCCTGAACAGAGTTAGCAGTGACGGCCGGGCTTCGTGGCGGCGGTCGAGCTGAGAGAGTTCGGCGATCTTGGCGTCCGCCCAAGTGACGGCCTTTGGTGGCAGATCTGCAAGTCCGGCTATAGCTTCGGCGACGACCTCACTCGGGGCGTGGCCAGTGGCCAGCGCCGGGCCTAGACGGCTCAGAGCGGCAGCGACTGCGTCGGGTAGGGTGTGGTCAGTTTTGCGGCTCATCGCCTTGGGGTATCATCCCACGGTAGAGGCAAGAAGCGCCAAGCGCGTCGGTGTCGGACACACCGCTGTTCCGTCTGGGAGTGGGGTTCAAAGTGGGGTTTTGAACCCCAGAAATCTGAAAACCCAATAAAAACAAAGGTCCTTGGCTCCCCGGGCAGGACTCGAACCTGCGACAAGTCGGTTAACAGCCGACTGCTCTACCAACTGAGCTACCGGGGATCAGCGAGAACGCCGAAGGATGGCGGCTATACGCTGGGCCGCCGTCGGGATCAAGCCCCGTGCGACAACCCTTCAGGCTAAAAAAGATCCGCCATCCCGGTGGAAAAAGCAGCCCGGCGCGAAGCCGGGCTGAAAGTCGTTCGGTGATGGTGGGATGTCTTCAAGGAAGACGCTCACAGGGTGGGGCGGTATGGTTAATCAGGCCTTAAGGCTGCGCTTGTTCAGGGGACCAGGACGACGCGACCGACCGCCGCACGGCTCTCGATATAGGCGTGGGCCGCGGCGGCCTCCGACAGGGGAAAGCTGCGGTCGATCCGCACCTTCAGCTCGCCCTTGGCCGCATCGTCGATCAGCCGCTGGATATTGTCATGCACCCGGTCGGTCATGATTTCGGCGCCCAGGAAAACCCCTGACAGCGAACGATTTCCGCCCATCAGGCTGGACACGTCCACGGTCATCGGCTCGCGCCCGGCCGCGCCGACCATCGACACTCGCCCGCGATAGCCCAGCGACAGGATGCTGCTCTGCAGCGTCGTGCCGCCCACCGAATCGACCACCAGATCGACGCCCTTGTTGTCGGTCAGGCGCATGACCGAGGCGACCACGTCATCGTTTTTGTAATTGATCCCGTGGTCCAGGCCGTAGGGCTTCAAGGCCTCCAGCCGCGAATCACTCGAGGCGGTGGCCAACACCGTCGCGCCCGCGCGCTTGGCCAGTTGGATGGCGGCCAGGCCCACGCCGCTGGCGCCGGCCTGCACCAGCACCGTCTCGCCCGCCTTCAGCCGGCCAAACTCGAACAGGCAGTCGTCGGCGGTGCCGAAGGTGACCGGGATCGCCGAGGCCTGCTTGGTGTCGTAGCCGTCCGGCACCACCCAGCAGTTGCGGGCCGGCACGGCGCGCAGCTCGGCATGGGAGCCGAAGGCGTTGACCGTGGCCACCTTCTGGCCGACCCGCAGATTGGTGACCTCCGAGCCGACCTCGATGATCTCGCCCGCCGCCTGATAGCCGACGATGTGCGGCTTGGTGACCAGGGCGCCGCCCTGGCGATTCAGGGTGTCGCCGCCCTCGATACTGACCGCCTCGACGCGGATGATCACCCCGTGGGGGTGGCACGTCGGGTCCTCCACATCCTCGTATTTCAGGACGCTGGGACCGCCGTTCTCGTAATAGACCGCCGCTTTCATGGTCGCCTCCGTTTGATGCTTTGGGACTCAGTAGCGAATTTAAACCCACGCTCCAAGCGCGGCGTCAGCCCGCCGCCGGCCTCAACCGCCAAACAGCCGCGCGGGCATCAGCCCGACCACCGAGGCGGTCATGCAGGTGGCCAGGAATCCGGCCAGCATGGCCTTCCACACCATGGCCATCACCTCGTCGCGCCGGTTGGGGGCCAGCACGCTATAGCCGGCCACATTGATGCCCACCGACGCGATATTGGCGAAGCCGCACAGGGCGTAGGTCATGATCATCCGGCTGCGATCGGACAGGGCGGCGGGCGCCGTATGGCTCATGCGGATGAAGGCGCTGAACTCGGTCAGCACCAGCTTGACGCCCAGCAGGCCGCCGGCCGTGGGCGCCTCGGCCCAGGGCACGCCGATCGCCCAGGCCAGGGGCGTGAACAGGGCGCCCAGGCCGCGCTCTATGCTCACCGGCGCGCCGCGGACGGCGGGCGCCAGGGCCAGGAGCTGGTCGAGCATGGCCACCAGGGCCACGAACACCACCAGGGTGGCGGCCACGTTCAGCACCACGTTCAGCCCGTCCCCTGTGCCCTTGATCACCGCGTCGATCGAGCTGGCATAGACCTTGTCGCCGGCCTTGGGGTCAAAGTCGGTCCTGGCCTCGATCGGGTCGGGCGGAATGATGATCCGCGCCAATAGCACGCCGGCCGGGGCCGAGATGATCGATGCGGTCAGGATGTGGGCGGCGGCGTTGGGCAACACGCCCTTGAGGATGGTGGCGTAGGCGACCATGGTCGAGCCGGACACGCAGGCCATGCCGACGCTGATCAGCATGAACAGCTCCGACCGGGTCAACAGGTCCAGATAGGCGCGGATGAAGATCGGCCCCTCCACCTGGCCCATAAATACCGTCGCCGCCGCTGCCAGGGCCGGGGGGCCGCGCAGGCCCAGGGTCTTCTGGAACAGCAGCCCAAAGCCCTTGGCGATCCATTTGAGGATGCGCCAGTGCCACAACAGCGCCGACAGGGCGCAGACCACCAGGATCACCGGCAGGACGTGAAAGGCCAGGATGAACAGGCTGGCCGGCTCGCTGACCGGATAGGGCTGCTGCGGCCCGCCGGCCAGGAAGCCGAACACAAAGCCGGCGCCGGCCGTGGCCGAGGTCCCCAATATGTCGACCCCGACCCCGACCCCGCGCAGGGCGCTCTGCGCCGCCGGTACGCCGAACAGCAGCAGGACCAGGATCACCTGCATGGCCACCGCGCCCAGGGCCAGGCGGAACGGAAACCGCCGCCGGTTTTCGGACACCGCCCAGCAGATCGCCATGGTCAGCCCCAGCCCGGTCAGGCTCTGCAGATTCTGCAACTGAAACATCATCGCCCCCACGACGCCCCACAGGCCCAACAGGCCGGCCGCCGCCGGCGCGATTGATGACGCCGCCCGCGCGGCTTGCAAGCCGTTGTTGGCCCGCGGCGGCCCAATCCAATGGACCACCGGGCTTTTGACCACAAAGGACACAGGTCCGACGGGCCGCGCAAACCCGCGCCCATCGATCTTCGCCCATCGGGGCCTTCGGCTTTCACACGTCCCTCAAGGCGCTTTCGGTTTGCGCATCGTCTTCCTTCCCCCCTTGCGGGGGAAGGTGGCCCGCGAAGCGGGTCGGATGGGGGGTGTCGGCGCCGAACAGCGTCGCCGGGGAGCGGTTGCTCAAGCTGTTGGTTTAATTGAGTCTTGGGTGTTTCACCCCCTATCCGTCGGCTCCGCCGACACCTTTCCCCGCAAGGGGGAAAGGAAGACATCAGGTTTGCCCCGCGCCGATGTGTGAATCCGACAGGCCATCGGGGCAGGGGGGCGCCAAGCGACGGGGGCTCGTCGTCGTCGCCCGCTATCCCGACCGTCGCCGCGCCCTCTGGCGCCCGGCCGGGGGTTTCGGCGCCCACATCGGGGCGGGTGCGCCAAAACCGCCGCCGCCGGACGCATAGGGCTCGGGCAACAGCCCGTCCCAGGAGCCTCCGGTCTCGATCCAGTCGGGATCGTCCAGCAGGGCGGGGTCCACCGGCAGGCCCAGATCGGCGCGGATGGCGGCGATCACCTCGCCCAACGGGCGG
>FSWM01000251.1_pt1 | contig 141414 bp, 118 predicted proteins | sample 1637841 | NCBI WGS metagenome assembly FSWM01 (sample SAMEA3914789, study PRJEB12502) | metagenome | biome: forest; material: soil | place: Canada | collected 2011-07-03 | depth 0.3 m | reverse complement strand
GCACACCAAGTTCGTGGCCGAGGCCTATATCCTGACCAAGGAAGAGGGCGGGCGTCACACCCCGTTCTTCACCAACTATCGTCCGCAGTTCTATTTCCGCACCACGGACGTGACCGGCATCATCCGCCTGAAGGAAGGCGTCGAGATGATCATGCCCGGCGACAACGCCGAGCTGGACGTCGAGCTGATCACGCCGATCGCCATGGAGGAAAAGCTGCGCTTCGCCATCCGCGAAGGCGGCCGCACCGTCGGCGCCGGCGTCGTGGCCAAGATCGTCGAATAGGCCTTTCGGTCCCAGCCGGACCGGGCGGACAACAGAGCGGCCGTCGGGAGCGATCCCGGCGGCCGTTTTTGATTCTGTCACCCTGACAAGCTCGCCGTCATCGCCGCGCAGTCTTGCGCCCCAACCTGATCCACGGCAAAGCTGGTCGCCAATCAGGCGGGCGCCGGAAATGAATCAAGACGACGGCCAGGTCCTTAGCCCCTACCGCCCTGGCAGCGAGCGGGTCTATAGGCCAACCTGGGACGTCAATCTTGCCCTTGGTCTGTGCATCTTGGCTTTGGGCGCGGGCGCCGGTGTCCTGACCTGGATCGGTCTGACAGCGCCGAGTGGTTCACCACTGATCAGCCTGGTGCTTGCAACAGTCTGTTTGGCGGCGGGCGGTCTGCTGCTCTTTTCGACATTCAAATGGGCGACCGTTCTTTACCCCGACCGAATCGAAAAGCGAGGTCCGTTCGGCGCGTCGACAATGCGCAAGGCGGACATCGCAGGCTATTGGCGTCGACAGCCGCGTTATGGACCACCAATCATGCGGCTCGCGGCGAAACGCGCTGACCTCAAGTCGCTCTCTGTCTATGTGTTCGGCCGCGATCCCGCGTTCGATCAATGGTTCCACGATATCCCCGACCTCGACGCCGCTGACCTGGCCGCAGCGAACAGCCGACTGATGGCCGACCCGGCCTTCGGAGCCACCCCGGCCGAGCGTCAGTCGCGGCTCGCTCTTTTCAAACGCATTGCGCTCGGGTTCAACATCACTAGCGCCACAATTGGCGCCTGGGCTTGGTTCTTCCCACGGCCTTATGCGCTGTCCGTGGTGGCGGCGATGGCTGTAACACCCGCGATGCTCGCACTTGCCTGGTGGTCCAAGGGCGGGATCAGCATCGGCGGCGGCAAGACCGATCCACGGCCAAATGTCGGGGTAGGGCTTCTCGCCAGCGTGGTGCTGGGCTTGCGCGCGCTCGACACGCCTATCATCGATTGGGAACCCGCGCTTCTGGCCGGTCTGGTTATCGGTGCGGGGGTCATCTGGGGGATCTTCACCCTGGACCTGAAATCGGACGGGCCGAAGCTGGGGATATTCGCCATGGCTCCGATCGCCATCGCTTATGGTTGGAGCATGGTGGTGGTGGTCGACCGTATCGCCGACTTAGCAAGGCCGACGATGGCTCAAACCGTTGTGCTCGACAAATGGGTGCGCCACGGCAAGTCAACGACATGGAATGCGCAGCTCGCGCCCTGGGGGCCATTGCCCAAAGCCACGACAATCAGTGTCACGCCGGCCATCTACAGCGAGATCGCGCAAGGGCAGACAGTCTGCCTGCGCCTGCATCGCGGCGCCCTGGCTATGCGCTGGTACGTCATGACCCCCTGCCCGGGCTTGCCGCCCCAGAAGCCCGGGCAAGTCGCGGCGCCTTTGGCCGAAGCCATGGCGCGACTCTATCCCGACGATGCTCTTCGTCACAATATCGCGGGCCGCACGCGCTTCACCTGTACGGTTGGCGCCGACGGCAAGCTGATCGACTGCTCGATCCTGAGCGAAGATCCACCGGGCCATGGCTTCGGTGATGCGACGCTGCGTCTCACCAAACTGTTTCAGGTTCCATCGGTTTCACGCGATGGAAAGCCCACCGTCGGCCACGCTTTCGCTCGCACAGTTCAATGGAGATTGCCTCAATGAGGGCAGGCCACGCCTATAGCGGCAACCCAACCCCAAGCTCCCCCGCCAGATCGCGGATGAACTGCCATGCCACCCGGCCTGACCGTCCGCCGCGCAGTTGCGCCCATTGCAGGGCGCGGCGCTCCAGGTCGGCCACTTTCAGGCCGAAGCGATCGGCATAGGCGTGGATGGCGTCCAGATAGGCCGGCTGGTCCATGGGCGGAAAGCCGATCCACAGGCCGAAGCGGTCGGAGACCGAGACCTCCTCCTCGGCGTCCTCCGAGGCGGCGATCAGGCCGCGGCCCTCGTCGTGGGCGCGGGGCATCAGGTGGCGTCGGTTGGAGGTGGCCACGAACAGCACATTGTCCGGCGGACCGGCCACGCCGCCTTCCAGGGCCGATTTCAGCGACTTGGCGGCCGCGGCCCCGTCCTCGAACGACAGGTCGTCGCACAGGACCACAAACCGCTCGGGCAGGCCGCGCAGATGTTCGAACAGGCCGGGCAGGGCGCTGACCTCGTCGCGGTCCAGTTCGATCATACGCAGATCCTGGTGCTCCGCGCCCACGGCCATGAACGCCGCCTTGGCCATGGAGCTCTTGCCGGCGCCGCGCGAGCCCCACAACAGGGCGTGGTTGCACGGTAGTCCGCGGGCAAACCGCCCCAGATTCTCAACAAATCGGTCCTTTTGCCGCTGCACGCCCACCAGCAGGTCCAAGGCCAGCCCATAGTCAGGGGCGGCGATGAAGGCCTGCCGCTCCGGCGCATAGCGATAGAGGCGCGCGGCGTCGAAATCCGCCCGGATCGGGGCGGGCGGGGCCAGGCGTTCGAGCGCCTCGGCGATGCGGGTCAGAAGCGCGGGGATATCGTCAGTCATACTCCGCTTCCTATCCGTCCGGCGTGGATTGCAAAAGCCCGTTGCAACGCCTAGCTTCCGCCGACCTGAAAAACGGCCATCCTTTCTGGATGGCCGCCCTTGTGCTTTGGAGATGACATGTTCGCGACCCCAGCCATGGCTCAGACGGTCGGCGCGGCGGCGGGCCCCTTCGGCTTGGACCCTCAAATTATCCAGTTCGGCATGTTCGGCCTGCTGGCGGTGATGTTCTACTTCCTCATGATCCGGCCGCAGCAACAGCGGGCCAAGGAGCATCGCGCGCTGATCTCGGCGGTGAAGCGCGGCGACACCGTGGTGCTGTCCTCGGGCCTGATCGGCAAGGTGGTCCGCGTCGAGGACGCCGAGGTCGGTCTGGAAATCGCCCAGGGCGTCACCGTCAAGGTGGTCAAGGCGATGATTTCCGAGGTGCGCACCCGCGGCGCCCCGGCCCCCGCCAACGACGCCAAGTCCTGATCCTGTTTTCCGAGGGCTGAACGGCCATGCTTCCTCTTCCTCGTTGGCGGGTCGTCCTGTGCGTTCTGGCCGCTGTCTTCGGCCTGGTCTTCACCCTGCCGAACCTCCTGCCGCAAAAGGTTCTGGACGGGCTGCCGTCCTGGGCGCCGCATCAGAAGATCAATCTGGGCCTCGATCTTCAGGGCGGCTCCTACCTGCTGCTGGAGGTCGACACCAACGCCCTGGCCAAGGAACGCCTGACCAATCTGGTCGAGGATGTGCGCACCACCCTGCGCGACAAGCAGATCATCTTCTCCGGCCTTGGCCAGGCGGGCGGCGCCGTCACGGTCCGCATCAATGACCCGAGCCAGATCCAGACCGCCGTCCAGGCGCTGCAGGGGCTGGGTCAGCCCTTGACCAACGGAGGCGGCGGGCGTGACGTGAACGTCGCCACAGGGCCGGACCAGCGCATCCTTCTATCCCTGCAGAGCCAGGCCCTGGTCGCCGACGCCGCCAAGGCGGTGACTGGCGATGTGGAGATCCTGCGCCGCCGGATCGACGCCCTGGGCACCAAGGAGCCGTCGATAACCCGCCAAGGCGCCGACCGCATCGTGGTCGAGGTGCCGGGCGAAAGCGATCCCGAACGCCTTAAAGCGGTGATCGGCCAGACGGCCAAGCTCAGCTTCCAGATGCTGGACGAGACGGTCACGCCCCAGGATATCGCAGCCGGGCGCGTGCCGCCCGAAGATGTGGTCATGCCCAGCAGCGACAACTATTCGCCGGCCTACGCCATCAATCGCCGCGCCCTGGTCACCGGCGAGATGCTGACCAACGCCGGCTCGGGAACCAATTCCCAGACCGGCCAATGGGTGGTCACCTTCCGGTTCAACGGCCAGGGGGCCCGCCGCTTCGGCGACGCCACCACCCAGAACGTGGGCAAGCGCTTCGCCATTATCCTGGACAACAAGGTGCTGTCGGCGCCGACGATCAACGAACCCATCCTGGGCGGCTCGGGCGAGATCAGCGGCCACTTCACGCCGGAATCGGCCAACGACCTGGCCGTGCTGCTCCGTTCCGGCGCCTTGCCGGCGCCCCTGACCGTCCAGGAACAGCGCACGGTCGGCGCCGAATTGGGCGCTGATTCCGTGCGCGCCGGGGCCCTGGCCGGGATCATCGCTCTGATCCTGATCGGCGCGTTCATGGGCCTGGCCTATGGGGTCGTGTTCGGCGGCATCGCCATCGTTGGCTTGCTGATCAACATGTCCATGCTGATGGCCGCCATGTCTGTGGGCGGGGCCGTGTTGACCCTACCGGGGATCGCTGGCCTGATCCTGACCATCGCCATGGCCGTGGACGCCAATGTGCTGATCTATGAGCGGATCCGCGACGAGGAGCGGGCGGGACGGCGGCCGGCCGTGGCCATCGATACAGGCTTCACCCGGGCGGCGGTGTCGATCCTGGACGCCAACCTGACCACCGGCATATCGGCGGTGATCCTGTTCATGTTCGGCGCCGGTCCGGTGCGCGGCTTTGCCTGGACCCTGTCCATCGGCATCGTCACCTCGGTCTTCTCCGCCCTGTTCATCACCCGTCTGTTCGTCTTCCTTTGGTTCCGGTCCACCCGGGCTAAGCAGCTCCCGATCTAAAGGACCCATGCCCATGTTTTGGCCGCTGATCCGTCTCCTGCCCAAGGAAACCCACTTCCGCTTCGTCAGCTTCGCCCGGATCGCGGCCGCCTTTTCAGCGGTCGCCGTGATCGCGTCCCTGGCGTCGGTGGCCATTGTCGGCCTGAACCTGGGCACCGACTTCAAGGGCGGCACGCTGATCGAGGTGGTGACGCCGGGGCCCGCGCCCCTGGGCGAACTGCGGACCGAACTGGCCCGCATGCAGGTCAAGGACGCCCAGGTGCAGGGATTCGGCGCCCCCAACTCGGCCATGCTGCGTTTCGAGCCCAATCCCAAGGTGGATCCGACCGTGGCCGTGACCCAGCTGCGCAACGATCTCAGCGCCAAGTTCGCCGGCATCCAGTTCACCCGGGTGGAGGTTGTCGGGGCCAAGTTTTCGGGCGAGCTGGTCAATAAGGGCCTCTTGGCCCTCGGCCTCGCGATCCTGTTGATGCTGGCCTATATCTGGTTCCGCTTTCAGCTGCAGTTCGGCTTCGGCGCGGTGATCGCCCTATTCCACGACATCATCCTGACCATGGGGGTGCTGTCCTTCTTCAAGATCGAGTTTTCCATGCCCTCGATCGCCGCGCTCTTGACGATCATCGGCTATTCGATGAACGAAAAGGTCATCTCCTTCGATCGACTGCAGGAAAATCTACGCAAATACAAACGCATGCCGCTAGCTGAGGTGATCAACCTGTCGGAAAACGAGCGGTTGTCGCGCACCCTGATCACTGGCTCGACCGCGCTTCTGGCCCTCAGCGGCATGCTGTTCCTGGGCGGGCCGACGGTGTTTCCGTTCGTGTTCGCCATGGTGTTCGGCATCTTTGTCGGCACCTATTCGACCATCTATGTGGCCCTGCCGGTGATCCTGTTGTGGGGCGTCAATCGCAGCGGCGAAGCCGAGCCCTTGAAGCCGGCCAATGCGCGGCCGTAGAGACGGCGCCGTCCCCCCAGAGGGTGAGGTCTAGGATCGAGATCGAGGCGGCCGCGCAAGAACACTTGCCCAGCGGTTAAGGACGCTGCACTTTCCCCTTCTGAACCGGTCTTGAGTCCGGGGGGAATATCCAAGGGGCATATGTCATGGCGGCTTTGCTGCAGAACTTCCGAAACACCATCATCGTCAGCGTGCTGCTCGCTCTGATCATGGTGGCCGGCTACTACGTCCATCGCACCAGCGATGCGGCCTTCTACCAGGCGGTGTTCCGCTGGATGCACGTCTTCTTCGGCATCCTGTGGATCGGGCTGCTCTACTATTTCAACTTCGTCCAGATCCGGGTCATGCCCAACATCCCGGCCGAACTGAAGCCGGCGGTGTCGAAATATATCGCGCCTGAGGCGCTGTTCTGGTTTCGCTGGGCCGCCCTGGCCACCTGGGTCATGGGCATCATCCTGGCCACCGACCGCGGCTACCTGCTGCAGGCCTTCACCTTGGGTCTGACCGAGACGCCGATCAGCGTGCCGCACAGCCTGATCGGCATCGGCATGTGGCTGGCCACGATCATGTTCCTGAATGTCTGGGTGTTCATCTGGCCGAACCAGAAGATCGCGCTTGGCCTGGTCGAGGCCGACGCTGAAGCCAAGGCCAAGGCCGCGCGGCTGGCCATGCTGTTCTCGCGCACAAACACCCTGCTTTCGATCCCGATGCTGGTCACCATGACCATGAACCAGACCCTGTTCGGCTAGGACGCGGCGCGGTGGCCGCAGCACGGTTCTCGCAAGCGTCCGCCCGACCTCGGATGACAAAGGCGAGACCGGATTCGGACGAGTCCGGTCTCGCTTTTACATCCGCCCTGATACAGTAAGCTCGCTATGGACACCGCCGACACCCTTGACGCCCAGGTTCGGCGCGCCGATCCCGATCGCTGGCTGGCGAGCCGTTTTGTGGCCGACGAGGCCGCCCGCGCCGACCTGATCGCCCTATACAGTTTCGATCATGAACTGGCCCGGGCGCCCCAAATGGCCCGCGAGCCGATGATGGCCGAGATCCGTCTGACCTGGTGGCGCGAAGCAATCGACGAAATCTTCGCCGGCAAGCCTGCGCGCGGTCATCCGACTCTCGCCGCCTTGGCGCAGGCGATTGCGCGCCGAAATCTGGCGGCGGGGCCGCTGGAGGCCATGGTGGAGGCCCGTTTCGCCGATATCGGCCCGGCGCCGTTCGCGGACGAGAGCGCCTTGCAGGCCTATGCTGACGGGGTCGCCGGCGCGCCCCTGGCCCTGGCCCTGGCGGCGCTGGGCCACGGGGATAGTTCGGCATTGCGGCCGGCCGCCCTGGCTTCGGTTGTGGCTCGAATTTCGGTGACCGACGTCCAACGTCTGCCGCCCGGCTGGGACGCCAAGACGGCGCGCCGCCATGGTCTGAAAGCTCTGGACACGGCTCGCGCCGCCGCTCGCACCGTGGCGGTCGAGGCCTTTCCGGCGTTGGCCCACCTGACATTGCTGGGACCGCGACTGCGGAACCGCGCGCCAGGCGAACTGGAATCCCGCACCCGCCTGACCTGGGCGACCCTTCGCGGAACGATCTGAAGCCCTAGGCTACCGCCTGGGCGGTGTCTTCCTGAACCACCCCGCCCAGCCAGGCGTCGAGATCGGCCAGGGCCCGCTCACTCATCATCCGCTTCTTGGCCCGGCCCCGCTCATTGGGCGGCAGACGGCGGCCGTCGGCGGTGCGTTTGGGCGCGTCCAGCGGCGGCAGCAGGCCATAATTGACGTTCATCGGCTGGAACGAGCCGCCGGCCAGGTGACCGCCGGTGATGTGGCTCACCAGCGCGCCCAGAGCCGTGGTCAGCGGCGGCGGGGCCAGGGACTGGCCGAGCTGCTCGGCGGCCGCAAAGCGGCCGGCCAGCAGGCCTATGGCGGCGCTTTCCACATAGCCCTCGACTCCGGTCACCTGGCCGGCGAAGCGCAGGCGCGGGTCGGCCTTCAGCCGAAGCGCGCCATCCAGCACGCGAGGACTATTGATGAAGGTGTTGCGGTGCAGGCCCCCCAGTCGGGCGAACACCGCCTTTTCCAAGCCTGGAATGGTGCGGAACACCTCGGCCTGGGCGCCATGTTTCAGCTTGGTCTGAAAGCCGACCATGTTCCACAGCGTGCCCAGGGCGTTGTCCTGGCGCAGCTGGACGATAGCCCAGGCCTTGACGTCCGGTTGATGCGGGTTGGTCAGGCCCACCGGCTTCATCGGCCCATGGCGCAGGGTCTCGCGCCCGCGCTCGGCCATGACCTCGATCGGCAGGCAGCCGTCGAAATAGGGAACCTGCTCCCACTCCTTGAACTCGGCCTTTGGCCCGGCCAGCAGGGCGTCGATGAAGGCTTCGTACTGCGCCTTGTCCATCGGGCAGTTGATATAGGCCGCGGCGTCGCCGCCTGGACCTTCCTTGTCATAGCGCGACTGGCGCCAGGCGATGTCCATGTCGATCGTGTCCAGATGAACGATCGGGGCGATGGCGTCGAAGAAGGACAGGTGCTCTTCGCCGGTCAGCCGGCCGATAGCCTCGGACAGGGCCGGAGAGGTGAGGGGGCCTGTGGCGATGATCACGCTGTTCCAGTCGGCGGGGGGCGCGCCGGCCACCTCTTCGCGAACGATGGTGATGTTGGGATGGGCTTCCAGGGCCTGGGTGACCGAGGCCGCAAAGCCATCGCGGTCCACGGCCAGGGCGCCGCCCGCAGGCACCTGGTGGGCGTCCGCCTGGCGCAGGATCAGCGAACCGCAGCGGCGCATCTCCGCGTGCAGGAGCCCGACGGCGTTATAGGCCCAATCGTCGGACCGGAACGAGTTGGAACAGACCAGTTCGGCCAGGTCGCCGCCCTGGTGGGCGGCGGTGCCGCGGTGCGGGCGCATCTCGTGCAGCACGGCGTGGGCGCCGGCCTGGGCGATCTGCCAGGCGGCTTCGCAGCCGGCCAAGCCGCCGCCAATGACATGAATGGGGGTGTCGGACATGGCGCTGTCATAATCCCAGGTGGCCTCGGGCGAAAGAGCGAGGCGGCGTCAGAGGCGGTGTTGACAACGCGGTGACTGTGGCAAATCCGCCGGTTCGTCGAACAGATTGGCCGGGCGTCTTTACAAACGACTCGCCGCGCCCAAGCTGAAGGATACGCCGAGCCTCGACTCGGCTATGGACCCAGACGATGAGCCATTTTTCACCCACCGAGGCGGCCACCGAAGGCATCCGCCTGACGCGTCTGAGGTCGCGTGCGGTGGTGATCTGGGGATTGGCCTATTTCGGTTTCACCATCCTGCTGGGCCGGCTGGCCGAACTGACGCTTGGCCCGCATTCCGCCGAGCTTCTGGCCGAGCTTCAGCGGGTCAAATCCGACTCCGACGCCTTCTGGCCGTTGGCCGGGCGCATGTGGCCGTTCTTCGCCGCGGGTATCCCCGTCAACCTGGTCTTCCAGGCCATTTTCACCTGTGCGGTCTATCGCGCCGTGCTCGACCCCGAAAACGCCCAAACGGGCTATATGCGCCTCGGCGCCGACGAGGTCCGCATGGTCGGGCTCAACCTGCTGATCTCGTTGATCTGGACCGGAGCGCTGTTCGTCGTGGCCCTGGTCGCTCTGTTGATCGGCGCCACGGTGGGCGTGATCGGTTCGCCCTTCGTGGCCCTTTTGGGAGATGGAGTGATCTTCGCCTCCGTCGCCGTGGTGGTCTGGATCCTGGTTCGCCTCTCCCTCGCCGGCGCCATCACCTTTTCCGAGCGCCGGGTGCAGGTGTTCAAGTCCTGGCAGCTGACCCAGGGGCGCTTCTGGCCCCTGTGCTGGGCCTATGTGCTGGCCTTCCTGCTCTGGTTGGCTCTCGTGGTGGCCATGGAGATCGCCAATACCGTGATCCAGGTGGGCGTGCGTTTGAGTGGCTTCAACCTCAGCGACTATGGCGCCTGGGCTGGCCCGTTCATCTTCCTGGTCGGCCTGTTGAGTTCGGCTGGGGCGGCGGTGGTGCTGACCTGTTTCACCGTGATCCTCACCGCCCCTTCCGCCGAGGCCTATCGCGAACTGATCGAACCCTAGCGCCCGAAGATTTCGGGTCGAATTGATCCAAGATCATAAGACATGATCGGTTCTAATCGCTTAGGCGGCCGCGCTCGGTCGGGCGCTGACCCGGTCGTGCCACGCGCGCAGGCGGGTGTGCTCGGCGGGGGTTTCCAGTCCGATCCAGTTGGCGAAGTCGACCGTGGTCAGCAGGCAGATGTCGGCCATGCTGAAGGCGTCGCCAGCCAGGTAGTCGCGGCTCTCCAGTTCGCGATCGAACCAGCGCATGGCGCTGGCCACGGAGTCGCGATTTGATTCGCCGAAGTCCCTGAATTGGGTCAGCAAGGCGGCGGTGTAGGGATGGGCGTGGCGCCAGAACATGCCCACCGGCGTCATCAGCACGAACTCGGCGCGCCGCACCCACATGTCGACCATGGCCTTCTCCAGCGCCGTCGTCCCAAACAGGGGCGGGGCGGGATGCAACTCCTCGAAATAGCGACAGATGGCGACGGTCTCGGAAATGGTCACGCCGTCGTCCAGCTCCAGCGTTGGGATTTGCCCCAGGGAGTTCTTGGCGCGGAATTCCGGCGACTTGTGCTCACGCTTGCGCATATCGATGGGGGTTTCAGGCAGCTCCACGCCCTTTTCCGCCAGAAAGATGCGCACCCGGCGCGGGTTCGGCGCCGGACTCGGCGCGCCGTAGAGCTTCATGGGCATCCCTCCGATGGTCGCCCGGTCTGACGCCGGGCATGGAGGGTCTTTATTTGAAACGGCCGTTTGAATCCAGGCTGTTTGTCTGACGCGCTCAGGCCCGCTTCAGAGCCTTGACCCGCTCGCGCCGGCGATCCTCATGACGCTTGAGCACCTCAGCCAGGTAGCGACCGGTCCAGCTGGCAGGGTCGCGGGCGACTTTTTCCGGGGAGCCGGAGGCCACGATCAGGCCGCCGCCGTCGCCGCCTTCCGGGCCGAAATCGAGCAGCCAGTCGGCGGTCTTGATCACGTCCAGATTGTGCTCGATCACCACCACGGTATTGCCCTGATCCACCAGCTCGTGCAGCACCTCCAGCAGCTTGCGGGTGTCCTCGAAATGCAGGCCGGTGGTCGGCTCGTCGAGGATATAGAGGGTGCGGCCTGTCGCCCGGCGCGACAGCTCCTTGGACAGCTTGACCCGCTGCGCCTCGCCGCCCGAAAGGGTGGTCGCCGGCTGGCCCACATGCACATAGCCCAGGCCGACGCGCTTGAGGGTCTCCATCTTGTCGCGCACCGGCGGCACGGCCTTGAAAAAGTCGGCGGCCTCCTCGACGGTCATGTCCAGGATGTCCGAGACCGACTTGCCCTTGAACAGGATCTCCAGGGTTTCGCGGTTGTAGCGCTTGCCCTTGCAGACGTCGCAGGTGACGTAGATGTCGGGCAGGAAGTGCATCTCGATCTTGATCAGCCCGTCGCCCTGACAAGCTTCGCAGCGCCCGCCCTTGACGTTGAAGCTGAACCGTCCGGGGCCATAGCCGCGGGCCTTGGACTCAGGCAGCTGGCTGAACCAGTCGCGGATGGGGTGGAAGGCGCCCGTATAGGTGGCCGGGTTGGACCGGGGCGTGCGGCCAATGGGCGACTGGTCGATATCGATGATCTTATCGAAATATTCCAGGCCCTCGATCCGCTCGTGGGGCGCGGGCGCGTCCGAGGCGTTGTGCAGCCGGCGAGCCGCGGCCTTATAGAGGGTCTCGATGGTGAAGGTGGACTTGCCGCCGCCGGACACCCCGGTGATGCAGGTGAACACGCCCACCGGGATCTCGCCGGTGACGTCCTTCAGATTGTTGCCCCGGGCGCCGATGACCTTCAGCAGCTTCTTCTTGTTGATGGGCCGGCGCTCTTCCGGCACCGCGATTTCGCGCGTCCCGGTCAGATATTGGCCGGTCAGGCTTTTCGGGTTGGCCATGATGTCGGCTGGCTTGCCCTCGGCGATGATCTCGCCGCCATGAATGCCGGCGGCCGGGCCCATGTCGATCACATGGTCGGCGGTGAGAATCGCCTCCTCGTCATGTTCGACCACCAGCACCGAATTGCCCAGGTCGCGCAGGCCCTTGAGGCTGACCAGCAGCCGGTGATTGTCGCGCTGGTGCAGGCCGATGGAGGGTTCGTCCAGCACATAGAGCACGCCGGTCAGGCCCGAGCCGATCTGCGAGGCCAGCCGGATACGCTGGCTCTCGCCGCCGGACAGGGTGCCGGAATTGCGCGACAGGTTCAGATAGTCCAGGCCCACATCCACGAGGAAGCGCAGGCGGTCGTTGATCTCCTTCAAGATCCGCCGGGCGATTTCCATCTGCTTGTCCGACAGGGTTTTTTCCAAACCTTCGAACCAATCGCGGGCCTGGCGGATGGCCAGCAGCGAGACCTCGGCCACGTGTTTGCCGGCGATCTTCACCGCCAGGGCTTCGGGTTTCAGGCGATAGCCGTTGCAGGCTTCGCAGGGCGTATCGGACTGATAACGGCCCAACTCCTCGCGCACCCAGGCGGAATCGGTCTCGCGCCAGCGCCGCTCCAGATTGGGCAACACGCCCTCGAAGGTCTTGTTGACCTCATATTTGCGAGCGTTGTCGTCATAGATGAAGTGGATCTTTTGACCGCCGGAGCCGTACAAGACCACCTTGCGGGCCTCCTCGGGCAGCTTGTGCCAGGCGACATCCATCGAGAAGTCATAATGGCGGGCCAGGGCCTGCAGGGTCTGGGTGTAGAGGGGCGAAGGCCCCTTGGACCACGGCGCCACCGCGCCCTTGTGCAGGCTCTTGTCCTTGTCCGGAATGACCATGTCGGCGTCAAAGGCCAGCTTGGCCCCCAGGCCGTCGCAGACCGGGCAGGCGCCGAAGGGATTGTTGAACGAGAACAGCCGCGGCTCGATCTCGCTGATGGTGAAGCCGGACACCGGACAGGCGAACTTCTCGGAAAACAGCAGCCGCCTCGGCTCCTTCTCGTCCTTTTCCTGAACCGCCCATTCGGCCACGGCGATACCATCGGCCAGGCGCAGAGCGGTCTCCAGCGAGTCCGCCAGCCGCTGTTCCATGTCGGGCTTGGTGACGATGCGGTCGACCACCACGTCGATGTCGTGCTTGAACTTCTTGTCGAGAACGGGGGCGTCCTCGATGGCGTAGAATTCCCCGTCGATCTTCAGGCGCTGGAAGCCCGAGCGCTGCCACTCGGCGATCTCCTTGCGATACTCGCCCTTGCGACCGCGCACCACCGGCGCCAGCAGATAGAGCCGTGTGCCCTCGGGCAAGGCGGTGATCTTGTCGACCATCATACTGACGGTCTGGCTTTCGATCGGCAGGCCGGTGGCCGGCGAATAGGGCACGCCCACCCGCGCCCACAGGAGCCGCATATAGTCGTGGATCTCGGTCACCGTGCCCACGGTGGAGCGCGGGTTGCGGCTGGTGGTCTTCTGCTCGATGGAGATGGCCGGCGACAGGCCTTCGATCAGGTCCACGTCCGGCTTGCTCATCAGCTCCAGGAACTGGCGCGCATAGGCCGATAGGCTCTCTACATAACGCCTCTGCCCTTCGGCATAGATGGTGTCGAAGGCCAGGGACGACTTGCCCGAACCCGACAGGCCGGTCAGCACCACGAGCTGGTCCCTGGGGATGTCGACACTGACATCCTTCAGATTGTGCTCGCGCGCGCCGCGCACTCGGATGAAGCGGGTGGAGTCGGACATAAGCATGCTCGCAGGGACCGTTCCGGGAGAGAGCGGTCAAGCCGACTAATGTAATAGCGGGAGTCCAGAGCGCAGCAAGAACAAAATGCGAACCCGGTCGGTTGTGGTGAATGCTGCTGCCGTTCTCCTGTCATCACCGCGATTCGCTGATGAGCCCTTCCGGAACGATGCAGGGGAAATAAGTCCCCTAGCGTTCGTTGATCGTCCGGGTGAGATTGCAGTGGGCCGCGCGGCGACTCAAGATTGCAGTTGGGGGCGGACCATGGGCGTTAGTATGTTCGCCGGCAGCGCGCTGATCGCCCTCGGGGTCTTTGCAGCGACGGCGGCCGGCGCAGCAGATTCCGGAAGGGGGGAGTCGAAGCCAAATCTCACGCTATGCAGACGGCTGGCCGCAGAGGCGCGTCGTTTGCCGCCCGACGATTGGCGCGACAGCCACACGGCGTTGCGGCCGTCTCTGGTGATCGATGAGCCCAAATCTGAACTGTCAGCTGACGCCGCGAGATTGGCCCAACTTCCTGCCGTCAAGGACGCTATCGCGCCGGAAGGCTGGACGACCTTCTCCGAACGACTACCGGGTACAGACGTGCATATGTTCGAAACGATCCAGGGTACGCTGCACTGTCAAACCCACGCCTTCGTCGAACAACGACCCGGGACGGAACCGCGAATTGTTGACACGCCAAAAGGCTGGGATGGTGAGGGTGAAGGTCTCTGTTGGACCCGGTCCGGCGATGTCGGGCGAGTTTTCCAGCAGCCGGCGGCGATTGCAAGTGGAGCCCTAACAGATCGCACCGACGATGAAGACATATCGATCACACCCTGGACCGGCGTCGGCTGGGGCGACACCTGCAAGGTGAAGCTGCGCTTTAAGAAGGTCTTTTTGAAAACTGGACAGTTCTGCGGGGACGCGAGGGTCTGCCTAGCTGGTGGGAAAATCGCAGTGGATGTCGCTGAGGCCTACGAACGACATCGCGCCAAGGATCCCCATGACCCACCGTTCCGGTTCGGTCCTGCGCAGACTGCAGAGGGTATGGCGGCCGTGCTACGCGCCAAGGCGCATTTTAAATCACCGACCGACACGGCTGAATTCCCGATCTTTGGCGCGGGTCCAGACCAGGGCCACCCCTACTATTCGTATGTCGATATTCAACTTTTCCCGGTGATTTTGGGCGGTAAAACTTACGTCGGATCAGTCGGCCATCAGGGCTTGGGCTGGAGGGAAAGCAAGATCACGCTTGTAGCCCTCTTCGCCGAGAAGGATGGCGCCTTGACGCCGCTCGCTGGCTACGTAGTCGAGCTAAGAAATCGTGGACTGGCGCGGATCGATGTCGAAGATTGACGCGTGAATCCCTGCCCCATCAAATGGAAGGGCACTGCTACCTCGGCAAATAGGTCCGCAGTACGTCTTCGATGATCCGCTCCAGCTGGTTCAGCGTGTTGCACGTCTTGGCGACATGGCAGAAGCGGCGATAGCGCTCCATCTCGGAATCACCGCGGCTCCAGAAGGTTTCCGGCTCGGGATTGAGCCAGATCACCGCCCGGGCGCGCTGCTGCACCTGCCGCATCAGATCGATGCGCGGATTGACATAGTTGGAGCGGGCGTCGCCGAGGATGATCACCGTCGTGTGGCGATCCAAATCGTTCAGATGCAGGGCGCAGAAATCCTCCAGCGACTGGCCATAGTCGGTGGAGCGCATGCCGATGCGAGCCAGGACTGCGGCTATGGCGCCCTCGACCTGCTCGTCCTCGAGGATGTCGCCGACGGGGACCAGGTGATTGGAGAAGGCGAAGGCGTCCAGCCGTTCCACCACCTCGTGCAGGCTGTAGAGAAACAATAGCAGGAACCGCGCGGCCGAGGCGACCGAGCCCGAGACGTCACAGAGCGCGACGATCTTGGGTTTTTCGATGGTCTCGTGCTTCCAGACGATCTCGAATGGCACCCCGCCGTGGCCCATGCTGCGGCGAAGGGTGCGGCGCACATCCAGCTTGCCCTTCTTGGCGCGACGCTGCTGGCGGCTGTAGCGGGAGGCCAGGCGCTTGGCCATGCGGCGGACCAAAGCTTGCATGGTGCCGATCTCGTGCGGGTCCATGGCCGTCAGCCGTTCGTCGGCCAGGATCTGCTCGCGCAGACGCAGGCCGCTTTCCCCGGCATAGAGGTCGTGCTGGCGCTCCACATAGTGGCCCGCTTCATCGAACAGGGCCTGACGACGCTCGGCCAGCCTTTGGGCGAGGGCCTGGCTTTGCGGGTCATCGGCGCGCTGGGCCTCGCCGATCAGACGCTCCAGATCCTTCAGGCCCATCTCGTCCAGCATGCGCCGGGTCAGAAGGCGGCGCTGGCTGGACAGGCGGATATCGGCGACCCCCGCGCGCTCGGCCGCCGCCTCCATGGCCTGGGCCAGGCCCGCGGCGTCGTTCTGCAGCAGCATCTGGGCGAGGCTGGAGTCACTCTCGGCGCCGCCGGCGGGCGAGGCGGCCTCACCATCTTGAGGCTCGGGCTTCCCTGGCTTGAATTCGTCGCGGCGGAAAAAGGTCTCGAAACAGGTCTCGAAACGGCCGACCTCCTCGGCGGTCTTGGCCAGGGTGGCGCACAGGGCGTCCTTCAACAGCGTCCGGTCGGCATAGCCGACCAGTTGCACCGCCTGGTGAGCATCGATGGCCTCGGCCGGCGAGACGCGCACGTCAACCGCACGCAGGGCCCGAAGGAAGCTTTCCAGCGTCCGTTGCACGGCCTTATCCCACTGGCTGCAGCGGTACGCGGATCAGTTCGGCGATCTGGGGTTCGACCGCGATTATATCCTGTTCGAACTTGAGCAGCACGTTCAGGGTGTCGCGGACCATGTCCGTCTCCAGGGCGTGGGCGTGCAGCAGCAGCAGAACCCGGGCCCAGTCCACGGTCTCGGAGATCGACGGCGACTTGCGCAGATCCAGATGCCGCAGGGACTGGACGAACCCGACCAGCTGCCGGTTCAGATTGGCCTCGACCCCCGGCACGCGGGTGGCGACGATCTTTTCCTCCAGCTTGGCGTCGGGCAGGGGGATGTGCAGGTGCAGGCAGCGACGCTTGAGCGCGTCACCCAGGTCGCGGACATTGTTGGAGGTCAGAAAGACGATCGGCGGGATCTTGGCCTTGATCACCCCCAACTCCGGCACCGAGACCTGATAGGCTGAGAGGATCTCCAGCAGGAAGGCCTCGAAGGCTTCGTCGGACTTGTCGACCTCGTCGATCAGCAGCACCGCGCCACCCTCTTCGCGCAAGGCTCGCAGCAACGGGCGCGGCTCGAGGAAGGGCTCGGAGAAGAACAGATCGCCCATGCCGTGCAGGCGGTCCATGGCCTCGTCCATGGTGGTGGTTTCGCCCAGGGCCTCGCCCCTGCGGTCCTTGAGCAGCTGGGTGTAGAGGAGCTGCTTGCCGTATTTCCACTCGTAGAGAGCCTTGGATTCGTCGAGGCCCTCATAGCACTGCATGCGGATCAGCGGCAGGCCGGTGAGGGCGGCGGTGCACAGGGCCAGTTCGGTCTTGCCCACCCCCGCCGAGCCCTCGACCAGGATCGGCTTTTGCAGATGCGAGGCCATGAACAGGGCCGTGGCGATGCGGCGGGAGGCGATGTAGCCCACGCTTGCCAGGCCTGCGATGATGGCGTCGACCGAGGCGAAGGGGGCGGCCTTCGGCGCATCGGCCGCCGGGGTGGAAATGGTCAAGGTCAAATCTTTCAAAGGGCGCGGGAAAGGCGCGCAAGAGCAGGTGTCAATGCCTCCATCTGCCAGGGCCGCCGCAGATCGTGCAAGTGTGATCTCGCATCGGACAGTTTGGGCTCCTGGCCGCTGGACGGGCGCCCGTCCCTGTGGAACCTTCAAGCTCAACCGCTCGGCGCTCAAGGATCGCGCGGAAGCGGAAAGTGAATGGGAGGCCCATGTACGATCCCGACGTCATCCGCACGGTGGCGGATATTCCGCGCGCCCAGGCCCGGCAACGGGGGGACGCCGTCGCCCTGGTCTGCGACGGCCGAGACATCAGCTATGGCGAGTTCGACCGCCGCACCAGCCAGTGCGCCCAGGCCCTGATCGATGCCGGCCTCAGGCCCGGGGATCGGGTGGCCTGTCTGACCAAGAACAACGAAGACTTCTTTGTCCTGTGGTTCGGCGCCGTGAAGGCGAGAGTGTGCCTGGCGCCGGTCAACTGGCGTCTCGCGCCGCCGGAGATCGCCTTCATCCTGCAGGACGCGGGCGCTAAGCTCCTGGTCTGCGGCGAGGACTTCGCCGGGGTTGTCGACATGATCATCTCCGACTGCCCAGATCTGCATCGGCTGATCCAGTTCCAGCCCGGTCATCCCCGCTGGCCAGCCTTCAACGACTGGATCGGCGCCTATCCGGAAACCGATCCGGGGCTGCCGCTGGAAGCCGATGACGACATCATCCAGCTCTACACCTCCGGCACCACCGGCTTGCCCAAGGGCGTGCAGCTGACCGAGGCTAATTTCGAGGAGGTGTTCCAGTCCTCATCCCCTGAAGGGTGGGCGAATTTCGAGGCGGGCAAGACGACGCTGGTGGCCATGCCCATCTTCCATGTCTCCGGCGCCAATATGGGCCTTCTGGGGCTGCTGCAGGGCTGCCGCAACGTGGTGCTGCGCGAAATCGCGCCGGCGCACCTGCTGGAGACCCTGGTCCAGGAACAGGTCGCCTACGCCTTCCTGGTGCCGGCGGTGATCAATATGCTGCTGCAGACGCCGGGGATCGAAACGGCGGACCTGTCCCACTTGGAGAGCCTGTTCTACGGCGCCTCGCCGATCGCCGAAGACGTGCTGCTGCGGGCCGCAGAGCGGTTCGACGCGACCTTCACCCAGCTCTACGGCTTGACCGAAACCAACGGCATCGGGGCCATGCTGTCACCCCAGGATCACGAGCCCGGCCAAGGCAAGCTGCGGGCTTGCGGTCGCGCCTGGGGCGGCGGCCAGTTGCGTGTGGTGCGACCTGACGGGGGCCTCGCCGAGCCCGGCGAGGTGGGAGAGATCCACATCCGGTCCAGGGGCGTGATGAAAGGCTATTGGAACCGCCCCGAGGCCACCGCAGAAGCTATCGACGCCGAGGGCTGGTTCAAGTCCGGCGACGCCGGCTATTTCGATGACGCCGGCTACCTCTATATCCACGACCGGGTGAAGGACATGATCGTGTCCGGCGGGGAGAACGTCTATCCGGCGGAGGTGGAGAACGCGCTCTTCAGCCACCACGCCGTGGCCGACGCCGCGGTGATCGGCGTGCCTGACAACCGGTGGGGCGAGGCGGTCAAGGCCATCGTCGTTTTGCGGCCGGGCGCCCAGGCCAGCCCCGCCGACCTGATCGCCCACTGCCGCCAGCGCATCGCCGGCTATAAATGCCCCAAGACGGTGGATTTCATCGCGGTGCTGCCGCGCAATCCGTCGGGCAAGGTGCTGCGACGCGAGCTGCGCGCGCCGCACTGGGCGGGGCGGGATCGGCGCGTCGGCTAGGCTTACTCTGCAATCAAATCCTCGATCGCCGCCGCCGCCCCAACGGTCGGCTTGCGCAACAGCATCACCATGGGGATCAGCAGCGCCGTGGCGACGAACATGATGCGGAAGACATCGACATAGGCAAGCATGGCCGCTTGGCGGGTGATCTCCTCCTCCAGTGCCGCCAGGCCCAGCGGATTGGTCAGGCTGAACGGCGCCTGAAGCCAGGGCGCGCGCATCAAGGGGTTATCGGCGCGGACGTTTTCCGTGAGGCGGGCATGGACCACGTCGGTATTGCGCACGAACAGCGCCTGCATGATCGACACCCCGACGCTCTGGCCCAGGTTGCGCACCAGGGCATAGGCCCCGGCGGCGTCGGCGCGAAGGCTGGGACTCAAGGTGGCGAAGGCCAGGATGGTCATGGGCATGAACACCAGCCCCGTCCCGAGTCCCTGGATGAAGCCGGTCCAGGCGATGGCGGAGGCGCTCATCTGCAGCGAGAAATGGCTCATCATGAAGAAGGACACCGCAAATAGCGCGAAGCCGGAGGCGATCAGGACTCGGTTGTCGAAGCGGTTGACCAGTTGCCCGACCAGAAGCATGGAGATCAGGCCGCCAAGGCCGCGCGGGGCCATAACCAGGCCGGTGGTGACCACGGGATAGCCCAGCAGGGTCTCGGCCATGGGCGGCAAGAGCGCCAGCACCGAAAACACCAACATACCCACCACCAGGCTCATCACCGAGGACGTGACGAAATTGCTGTCCTTGAACAAGGCCATGGGCAGGAACGGACGATCGACCGTCAGGCTGTGAATCGTAAACAGGAACAGGGCGAGGCCCGCCGTGGCCGCTTCGATCTGGGTCTCGACGGAATTGAACCAGTCGTTGTTCTGGCCGCGGTCGAGGAACAGCTGCAGGGAGGCCAGCATGATGCCCAGCAAGGAAAAGCCCATGATGTCGAAGGGTATTTTACGCGGCGTCTGGGTGTCATGGATGAACCCCACCACGCCCAGCAGGCACAGCACGCCGATCGGCAGGTTGATATAGAATACCCAGCGCCAGCTGAAGTCGTCGGTCAGCCAGCCGCCCAGCACCGGCCCTACGATCGGCGCCACCATCACCCCAACGCCCCAGATGGCCATGGCCGGCCCGCGTTGTTCCGCCGGGAAGGTGTCGAGCATGACCGCCTGGGATAGGGGGCCCATGGCCGCGCCGAACAGGCCCTGCAGCACGCGAAACGCAACGATCTCGCCCAGGGTCTGCGCCGCGCCGCAAAGGGCGGAAGCCAGGGTGAAGCCGATGATCGACAGAACGAACACCTGCTTGCGGCCAAGGCGCGCCGCCAGCCAGCCGCTCATAGGTGTCATGATCGCCGACGCCACGATATAGGAGGTCAGCACCCAGGTGATCTGGTCTGCTGACGCGTTCACCGAGCCGGCCATGTGCGGCAGGGCCACGTTGGCGATGGTGATATCCAGGGCCGTCATGACCGTGGCCAGCATCACCGAGACCGTGATCATCACCCGGTTGACCGGCTGTTCGGACGGGGCGGGATGGCTCAACTCGGATCCTCGGGCGCCCTTGACGGGTTGCTGCAGCAACGCTTTTCCCCATCAGGCGAGGTTGCGCAAGGCCTGGGCGCTGAGGAAACCTGGCCCCGTCTTAGAAGGGCGACAGGACGGACCGCTGCTCGACCACCAGACTCTTGAGCCAATCGCGCAAGGTCTTGAGGCGCGTGGTGTTGGACAATTCGCGATGGGCGCTCATCCAGAAACGACGGGTGAGCAGCACCTGATCGGCCAGGACACGGGTCAGGCCTTCGGCCATGAAACAGGGCAGCACGCCGATGCCGCCGCCCGCCGCGATGATCTGCTGCTGAGCGCGGATCGAGGAACTGGACAGGGTCGGTCTCAGGGTCGGATCTAATTCCTCGAGATATTTCAACGCTGAGGCATAGATCAGATCGTCGATATAGCCGACGAGGTCGTAGCGGCTAAGCTCGGCGATCGACGCCGGGGCGCCGACTTGCGACAGGTAGTCCGGCGCCCCGTAGAGGGCCAGCTGGTAGTCGGTCAGGGGTTCGACGAACAGGCGCGCGTCGGTGGGCGTGTCCAGGGTCACCGCCATGTCCGCCTCGCGGCGGGTCGGCGACAGGGTCCCCGGCTGCGCGGCCAGTTCGATGCGCAGGTTTGGCCTTTGCCGATGAAGACCGGCCAGGGCCGGCGCCAGCACGGTTGCGCCGAAACCTTCCGCCACGCTGATTCTCACCGTACCGCCCACAGCGTCGGTCTCGCCGATCTGGGCGCCCTGAGACATGGCGGCTTCGGCGTTGAGGCCGATCTCGAACAGCCGCGCGCCCGATGCGGTCAGATCCAGACCCTGGGCCGAGCGAACGAACAGGGTCGTGCGCAGCGAGCTTTCCAGGCGGGCGATCCGCCGCCCGACTGTGGCCGCGTCGATGCCGAGCCGGCGGGCGGCGGCGGTTTGCGATCCCGCGCGCGCCGCGGCGACAAACACCTTGAGATCGTCCCAGTCGTTCAAAGTCGGTGATCCTGCATTTTCGCGCATCATAATCTGCAAGAATGCATTACCGGCTCGCGCGCTCCGGTGCTACCTCCGCGCCGAACCGCCGAGGAAATCGTCATGCGTCAGATCGCCAATTTCGTGAACGGTGCGCCGTTCGACTCCACGTCCGGCCGCTTTGGCGACGTGTTCAACCCCAATACCGGGGAAGTGCAGGCTAAGGTTGGTCTGTCCAGCGAGGCGGACCTCGACCGCGCGGTCAGATCGGCGCTGACGGCTCAGCCGATCTGGGCGGCCACCAATCCCCAGCGCCGCGCGCGGGTGATGTTCGAATTCAAGCGCCTCGTCGAAGCCAATATGAACCCGCTGGCCGAGCTGCTTTCGTCGGAACACGGCAAGGTGATCGCCGATTCCAAAGGCGACATCCAGCGGGGCCTGGAGGTGATCGAGTTCGCCTGCGGCATCCCCCATGCGCTCAAGGGTGAATATACCGAAGGCGCCGGCCCAGGCATCGACGTCTATTCCATGCGCCAGCCCCTGGGCGTGGTCGCCGGCATCACCCCCTTCAACTTTCCCGCCATGATCCCGATGTGGATGTTCGGCATCGCCATCGCGGTGGGCAATACCTTTATCCTCAAGCCGTCGGAGCGAGATCCCAGCGTTCCCGTGCGCCTGGGCGAGCTGATGATGGAGGCTGGCGCGCCGGCGGGCGTGCTCAATGTGGTGCACGGCGACAAGGTGGCGGTGGACGCCATACTGCACCACCCGGCGATCAAGGCGGTCAGTTTTGTCGGCTCATCCGACATCGCCCAATATATCTATGCGACGGGCGCGGCGAACGGCAAACGGGTCCAGGCCATGGGCGGGGCCAAGAACCACGCCATCATCCTGCCCGACGCGGACATGGACCAGGTGGTCAAGGACCTTTCCGGCGCCGCCTTCGGCTCGGCCGGCGAACGCTGCATGGCCTTGCCGGTGGTGACGCCGGTGGGCAAGAAGACCGCCGACGAGTTGCGCGAGCGCATGGTCGCCGAGATCGCCACCCTGAAGGTTGGGGTGAGCAGTGACGCGGAAGCTCAGTACGGTCCGGTGGTCACCGCCGCTCACCGCCAGAAGATCGCCGACTATATCCAGATTGGCGTCGATGAGGGCGCCGAGCTGGTGGTCGATGGCCGCGACTTCAGCCTGCAGGGTTATGAAAAAGGCTTTTTCATCGGCCCAAGCCTGTTCGACGGCGTCAAGCCGGGGATGAAGACCTATCAGGAAGAAATTTTCGGCCCTGTACTCCAAATCGTCCGCGCCGACAGCTTCGAGGAGGCGCTGAGCCTGCCCTCCAAGCACCAGTACGGCAATGGCGTGGCCATCTTCACCCGCAGCGGCCGCGCAGCCCGCGAATTCGCCAGCCGGGTCGATGTGGGCATGGTCGGCATCAATGTGCCGATCCCGGTGCCTGTGGCCTATCACACCTTCGGCGGCTGGAAGCGGTCGGCTTTCGGCGACACCAACCAGCACGGCATGGAGGGAGTGAAATTCTATACCAAGGTCAAGACCATCACCGCCCGCTGGCCGGAAGGCATGACCGAGGATTCCGCCTTTGTGATCCCGACGATGAAATAGGGGCTAGGATGCCGCTGCGGCGTTGGCCGATAGCGCCTCATCCCCGCAAGGGGGAGGGGCTCAGCCTGAGGAGATCGGATGATCTTTGACCTGAACGACGACCAGCGCGCCATTCAGGACGCCGCGCGCAGCTTCGCCGCCACCGAACTGGCGCCACACTCGGCGCGTTGGGACGAGGACGCCTATTTCCCCGTCGAAACCCTGCGCAAGGCCGCCGAGTTGGGGTTCGCCAGCATCTATGTGCGCGAGGATGTGGGCGGATCGGGTCTGGGGCGGCTCGACGCGGCCCTGATCTTCGAAGCCCTGTCGCATGGCGATGTCTCCACCGCCGCCTTCCTGTCGATCCACAACATGGCCTCCTGGATGATCGACCGCTTCGGTTCGGAAGACCTGCGGCAGAAATACCTGCCGCGCCTAACCACCATGGAACTGATCGCCTCCTACTGCCTGACCGAGCCCGGTTCCGGTTCGGACGCCGCTTCATTGCGCACAACGGCGGCGCAGGACGGTGACCACTATGTGTTGAACGGGGCCAAGGCCTTTATTTCCGGCGCCGGGGTCTCGGATCTCTATGTGGTGATGGTGCGCACCGGCGAAGGCGGACCTAAGGGAATCTCGACCCTGGTGGTGGAAAAGGGCACGCCCGGTCTGAGCTTCGGCGCCAACGAACGCAAGATGGGCTGGCGGAGCCAGCCGACCGCGATCGTCAATTTCGACAACTGCCGGGTTCCGTTGGAGAACCGGGTCGGGGATGAGGGCGACGGCTTCCGCTTCGCCATGATGGGGCTGGACGGCGGCCGGCTGAACATCGCCGCCTGCTCCCTGGGCGGCGCCAGCCTGGCCCTGGAATGCGCCAAGAGCCACCTGGAGACACGCCACCAGTTCGGCCGGCCGTTGCGGGAGTTCCAGGCCCTGCAGTTCCGCCTGGCGGACATGGCGACCGAGCTTGAGGCGGCCCGGCTGATGGTTCGACGCGGCGCCGCAGCCATGGACACCAAGCACCCTGACGCCACCCAACTCTGCGCCATGGCCAAGCGCTTCGCTACGGATGCAGGCTTCGAGATCGCCAACCAGGCCCTGCAGCTGCATGGCGGCTACGGCTATCTGAAGGACTATCCGCTGGAACGGATCGTCCGCGACCTGCGGGTCCACCAGATCCTGGAAGGGGCCAACGAGATCATGCGGGTGATCATCGCTCGGGAGATGTTCCGCCGATGAGCGAGCTTGAGGTTCTGGCCCGCATCGAGGGCGGAGTCGGCCGTCTGACCCTTAACCGACCGGGAGCCTTGCATGCTCTGACCACGGATATGTGTCGGCTGATGATCGAGGCGCTGCTGGCGTGGCGAGGTGACGCTTCGGTTCAGGCGGTGCTCGTCGATCATTCGGGCGAACGCGGCTTTTGCGCCGGCGGCGACATCCGCATGCTGGCTGAAAGCGGCGCCGGCGACGGCGCCAAGGCCCGCGAATTCTTCCACACCGAATATCGCCTGAACCACCTGCTGTTCGACTATCCCAAGCCGGTGGTCGCGATCATGGACGGGGTGACCATGGGGGGCGGCGTGGGTCTGTCCATGCCCGCCCGCTATCGCATCGCCACCGAACGGACCACCTTCGCCATGCCCGAGACCGGGATCGGCCTGTTCCCGGATGTGGGCGGCGGTTGGTTCCTTCCCCGCCTGCCGGGGAATACCGGCCTTTGGCTGGCCCTGACTGGCGCGCGACTGAAGGCGGCGGACTGTATCGCCCTGGGGATCGCCACCCACTTTGTGCCCGGCGCCCGGATCGAGGTGTTCAAGGCGGGCTTGCTGGCCTCGCCGCAGGAGGGCGACGCCGTGGACCGGATCGAGTCGGCGCTCAAACGGTTCGTTGGCGATCCTGGGCCGACCCTGATCGCGGCCCATGGCGCGCAGATCGACACGTGCTTCGATCAGCCTTCGGTCGAAACTATCGTCACGGCGCTTAAGGCCGATGGCGGCGAGTGGGCGCAGGCCCAGCTCAAGACCCTGGCCACCAAGTCGCCCCAGACTATGAAGGTCGCGTTCCGGCAGTTGGCGCTCGGCGCGAAGATGACGGCCTTCGCCGACAACATGGCCATGGAATACCGTATCGGCGCCCGGGTCGTACAGAAGCACGACTTCATCGAAGGCGTGCGGGCGGTGATCGTCGACAAGGACAACGCGCCGCGCTGGAACCCGCCCACGCTCGAAGGCGTCACCGACGCCCAGCTGGACGAGATCTTCGCGCCCCTGCCGCCCGACCAGGAATGGACGCCTTTGACGGAGACTGCCCAATGACCCGCATCGCCTTCATCGGGCTCGGCAATATGGGCGGTGGGATGGCCGTCAATCAGGCCAAGGCCCAACATTCCGTCACCGCCTTCGACCTGTCACAAGACGCCGTCGCCCGCGCGGCAGCGGCCGGCTGCCATGCGGCCACCTCGGTGGCGGAAGCGGTCAAGGACGCCGAGGTGGTCATCACCATGCTGCCAGCCGGCGCCCATGTGCGCGCCGTCTATGGCGAGCAGATCCTGGCTGGCGCCGCCAAGGGCGCGCTCTTGATCGACTGCTCGACCATCGACGTGGAGAGCGCTCGCGCCGTGGCCAGGCAGGCGGCGGAGGCCGGCTTCCGCTTCGCCGACGCCCCGGTGTCGGGCGGCACGGCGGCGGCGGACGCGGGAACCCTGGCCTTCATGGTCGGGTGCGATGCGGCCGATTTCGCCGCGGTGGAGGCGGCGCTGCAGCCCATGGCCCGGGTGGTCATTCACGCCGGGGTCAGCGGGGCGGGGCAGGCGGCCAAGATCTGCAACAACATGCTGCTGGGCATCTCGATGCTGGGAACCTGCGAGGCCTTCGCCCTGGCTGAGAAGCTGGGCCTGGAGGCCGATCGATTCTTTGAGATCGCGTCCAAGTCCTCTGGCCAGTGCTGGTCGGTGACCAGCTATTGCCCGGTCCCCGGCCCCGTGCCCGCGGCGCCCTCGAACCGCGGCTATGCCGGCGGGTTCGCCACCGCCATGATGCTCAAGGACCTGAAACTGGCTCAGGACGCCGCGGCCAAGGCCGGCGCGACCACCCCCCTGGGCGCCCAGGCCGAAGCCCTCTACGCGTTGTTCGACCGGCTGGGCCACGGTGGCAAGGACTTCTCCGCCGTGATCCAGATGCTGCGCGGCCAGCTTGAAACCTTGGCCTAGCCCAGACCCGCCAACGAAGGAACGTAAGACATGGCTTATGAAACCCTGCTGACCGAGACCAAGGACGGCGTCCGCCTGATCCGGCTGAACCGCCCCGAAGCCCTGAACGCCTTCAACAACCAGCTGATGAACGAACTGACCGCGGAACTGGACGCCGCTGAGGCTGACCCGGCGATCGGCTGCATCGTCATCACCGGGTCTGAAAAAGCCTTCGCCGCGGGCGCGGACATCAAGGAGATGGCGTCCAAATCCTATGCCGAAGTCTATGGTGAGGACTTCATCACCCGCAACTGGGAGCGGGTCACACGCTGCCGCAAGCCGGTGATCGCCGCGGTGGCCGGCTTCGCCCTGGGCGGCGGCTGCGAGATGGCCATGATGTGCGATTTCATCATCGCCGCTGAAAACGCCAAGTTCGGCCAACCGGAAATCAATCTCGGCGTCTCGCCCGGCGCCGGCGGCACCCAGCGCCTGACCCGCTTCATCGGCAAGTCCAAGGCGATGGATATGATCCTGACCGCGCGGATGATGGATGCGGCCGAAGCCGAGCGCTGCGGCCTGGTCAGCCGCGTGGTGCCCGTGGCGGACCTGATCGACACGGCCATGGCCGCGGCCAAAAAGATCGCCGCCTTGTCGCCCAACGCCGTCAAGCTGACCAAGGAGATGGTCAACGCCGCCTATGAGACCCCCTTGTCGCAAGGCGTAATGCTGGAGCGGCGCCTGTTCCACTCCCTGTTCGCCTTCGACGACCAGAAGGAAGGCATGGCCGCCTTCATCGAAAAGCGGAAGCCGGACTTCAAAGGACGTTGATCAGCATCGGTCGAGGCGAAATGGGCCGTTGACTTGACGGACCATGGGAACCGGTCCAGCATCCCGGAAATAAACTGAGCCCAACCCCGGAATGGGAGGCCGCCGTGGAAACGACAGGTTCGAGACGCCACCTTCCGACTCCGGAGGAGTGTGTGGCTCTTTTGCGCTTCGAAGCCGCCAGCATGACCGTTGCTGTCATTTCCCTAGGCATCAGCGGGGTGATGATGGCGCTGGTCTGGCGCGTGCTGATCAGCTGAAGCTCGCGCCGAGCGCCAAATGTCGCAGGCGATCCTTAACGATCTGTCTTCAATTGAGCCTCGTTGAGGAATCGGCCTACCCATCGAGCCTTGAACACGCATAAGATTCACGCGTGGATATAGCCGGCCTTGAAGATCGTTGTGCATCTGGTCGCCGGCGCCGCACGATCTGACAGGCTTGGCCAAGGGTGTTGAACAGAGGATCATGCGCGACGCCGTCAATGGCAGGCTGTCGATCCGAAGGCGGTTGAGCCTGTTGGCCCTGCTGTTCTCGCTGCCGCTCGCCTTGGTTAGCGGCTTGGCCGGGTTGCGAGCATGGCGGGACATCGACCAAGCCGCCAAGGAACTTCGTGGCGCCGATTATCTCGGTTTGATCTGGCCGGCCATGAGCGCGACCGACCGAGATCTGGGTCCCTCAGAACCAGCCTATGATCTGGAGTTCGGCACGGCCGAGGCGGCGGGAGCCTTCATGCGATCCCAGGCCGTCGACACGCGCTTCAAGGCCGGTTCGATCCTGATCGCCGACGTCGCCGACGGATCCCGCCTGACGCTCGATCCCGACCTTGCCAGCGACCATCTGATGGAGGCCATCAGCACCCGCCTGCCGGCGCTGATCAACGCCGCCACCGAGTTGTCCGAAGCCGCTCAAATTCGGGATTTGAACCAGCCGCAGCGGCTGGCGGTCGCCCTCGATCATCTGCAGGTCGCCGGCGACCAGGCCCAGGCCGCGATCGAAGCCGCCATGAAATATGACGCCAGCGGCGTCGCCCACAGCGTGCTGCGTCCGCATCTGACGGGCCTCAATCTTGCGGTCCGTGATCTTGTCGCCAAGGGCCAGGCGGTCAGCGTGGGCGGTGATCCTAACGCGGTGACCGGCGCGCGGATCGGATTGCAGCGTCAGATCGATAGCGCTTGGCGGGCGGCGCGCGGCGAAATGGTCCGGCTGATCGAGGCCCGCCAGCAGGGGCTGATCCTGGTTCTCGGCGCCGAAGCGGCCTTTGTGCTGGGATTGTTGAGCCTTGCGGTGGTTGTGGCCGCCCGGATCGGCGCCGGCCTGTCGGCGCGCGCCGCCGACTTGGCGGAGGCCGTGGAAAGGCTGGCTATCGATGATACCGATTTCGATACCCCGCACCTGTCGGATCGCGCCGAGGCCGGCCGTTTGGCGCGAGCCCTGTCCATCCTCAAGGATCGCCTGATCGAGCGCGCTCGCGCCCGCGACGAGGCGGGAGAGGGGCGTGAGAGGATCGAGGGGCTGCTGGGCGCGGCGCAGACCGGACTCGCCGCCGCTCAAGCCGAACGCCGGCGCGCGGTCGAAGCCTTGGGCGCGGCGCTCAATCGGGTGGCCGATGGCGATTTGGCCGTGGTCTTGGGCGCGGAGCTTGAGGGGGAGTTCGCCGCGCTGGCGGACGATTTCAACGGCCTGGTGACGGCCCTGCGGGACATGGTTTCGGGCTTGGCCAGTGCGACCGATGGGGTTCGGCGCAATGCTGTCGAGGCGGTTCACGCGGGAGAGGACCAGGCCGGGCGGGAGGCGGCGCGCGCCGCCCATGTCGAAACCGCGCTCACCGGGCTTGGCGCGCTGACCCATGCCATGGATCGTTCCGCCGCCGGCGCGCGCCAGGCTGTGGAAGGGGCCAACGCGGCCAAGGCCAAGGCCGCGACAGGCGAAGACCTGTTGAAGCAGGCCGCGGCCATCCTCGAAGAGGTGGAGCGGTCGGCGCGGCAGATCACCGAAACCGTGGCGGTGATCGATCAGATCGCCTTCCAGACCAATCTGTTGGCGCTGAATGCGGGCGTGGAGGCGGCGCGGGCTGGCGACGCGGGGCGGGGCTTCGCCGTGGTCGCCCAGGAAGTGCGCGCCCTCGCACAGCGCGCGGCCGAGGCCGGCGCGCAGATCAGAGCCCAGGTCAACGCCGGTTCGCTGCAGACCGGCGCCGGGGTGGAACTGGTTGGCCGAACCGGCGAGGCCCTGCGACATTTAGTCCATCGCGTTGAGGAGATTGACACCCTCGCGGCCGACATCGTCTTGGCGGGGCAGGAGCAGTCCGCTGGCCTGTCCAAGGTCGCCACCGCCCTCGAGCGAATCGACAAGGCGGAACGCCAAGACAGCGAGTCGGCGGAATGGTCGCGGCGCGCTCTGCAGAGCCTGGATGACGAAGCCGCCGATCTTGCCCGTCAGGTTTCCAGTTTCCATCTGGGCGCGGCGACCCGCAAACCCGAGCGAGCGGCCGCGTTGCAAACGCCGTCGTCGGCCCGTCCATCCGCCCCCGTGGTGCGTTTGCATGACGCCCGCGGGGCCGCGGGCGCGCGGGGCTCGGGTCGTTCAGGCAAGTTCCCAGGGTCCGAGGATCGCTGATTTCGACAATCCCACCGTCCGCCTTCGGCAACGGCCGCGCCAGAAGGCCGCAGGCCAGGCGCCGTGTGCTTAAGCAAGCCTTCACAGCATGGGCCTTAAGCATTGTTCAGGTCCTCATCGAAACCTCATCGACCATTCGTTGATCGTCCACCAGGGGCGGCGAGTTGGATCGGTTCGTCTCGATGGGTTCCTGCAAGAATTGTCTACCGCCCGGTGGGGATCTGAAGCGCCTAACCGGGGTCGAACCCGCCCCCATTAACGTTACCAGTTACCAAGCCTTAACTTCGAAAACGCAGGATCGCGACAGTGGCGGATGGGTCAGCAGTTTGGGGGACGACGTGGCGTCTGAAATAGGTCTTGGAGCGCGTCTGAACTTCCTCAGGCTCGACGAAAAAAGCCGCTCGGCGCTGCGCGGGCTCGGCCCGCTGCTGCGAAAAGAACTACCGGGCGCCGTGGACAGCTATTTCAGCCAGGCCCAATCGTTTTCGGAAACCCGCCTCGCGTTCAGCGACGAGGGCATGGGACGTTCTGCCAAGGCCCGTCAGGTCTCGCACCTTGAGGCGCTGGCCTCGGCGCAGTTCGACGAGGGTTTCGCCCGCGAGGCGCGCGCCATCGGTGAAGCTCAAGCCCGTGCAGACCTCGATCCGAGCTGGATCATCGGCGGCTATGGGTTGGTGCTTGAGCCGTTGGTCAAGGCCGCCATTCTCGACCGTTGGCCCAAAGGGATTCTGGGCGGCAAGGCCGGGGCGAGCGAGGCCGCCGACGCCGTCGCCGCCTTGGTCAAGGCCGCACTGCTCGACATAGACCTGGGGCTCACTGGCCACCGGGACGCCCGCGGCGCCGCGCATCAGATAGACCTCGACGCCCTGGCCTCGGCCACAGATGGCCAGGAACGCATTCTGGCCCGACTCGGTGAGGCGCTCGGCCAATTGTCGGCCGGGGACCTGACGGTCGAAATCTCCGGCGCGGTCGCCGTGGACTATCAAGCACTCAAGACTGATTTCAATACTGCGGTGGCGGCGCTGTGCGAGGCCATGTCAGCCGTGGTCGCCAATACCGACGGCATTCGTAATGGCGCCGACGAGATCGCCCAGGCCTCCGACAACCTGTCACGGCGCACGGAGCAACAAGCCGCCAGCTTGGAAGAGACCGCCGCGGCGCTCGACCAGCTGACCGCGACCGTCAAGAAGTCCGCCGCCGGCGCGCGCCAGGCCAGCAATGTTGTCGACGAAGCCAAGGGTGAGGCCGAACACAGCGGCGACGTGGTTCGCCAGGCGGTCTCGGCCATGGGTGAAATCGAGAAATCCTCACACCAGATCAGTCAGATCATCGGGGTGATCGACGAAATCGCCTTCCAAACCAACCTTCTGGCGCTGAACGCCGGCGTCGAGGCGGCTCGGGCTGGCGAAGCCGGACGAGGTTTTGCGGTGGTCGCCCAGGAAGTGCGCGCCCTGGCGCAGCGCTCAGCCGAGGCGGCGAAAGAAATCAAAGGCTTGATCTCCGCCAGCTCGGCTCAGGTCGGCGCCGGCGTGCAACTGGTTGGCCAGACAGGCGACGCACTGCAGCGGATCGTGACCAAGGTGGCGGAGATCGACGCCCTGGTCTCGGAAATCGCGGCCTCCGCCCAGGAACAGGCGACCGGCCTCGCCGAGGTGAACACCGCCGTCAACCAGATGGATCAGGTCACCCAGCAGAATGCGGCCATGGTCGAGCAGTCGGCCGCGGCCACGCATACGCTTCGCAACGAAGCCGCCGACCTGATCCGTCTGGTCAGCGCCTTTCGCATCGGCGACGCGGGGGCTCAAAAGCCCGCCCGCGCAGCCCCGCGCCAACGATCGGCGTCAGTACCGGCGCTGAAGACCATGGGCGGTCGCGGCGTTTCGGCGGCGCGCAAGCCTGAACCGGCTGCCCGAGCCGAGTGGGAGGAATTCTAGACCATGACGGATCATATGCCTGAGGAGGTGGAGAGCTTCGCGCTCGCCCCGGTGCTGGATCTGAAGGCCGCCGGGCCGCTCAAGGCCGCGCTGGTCGAACGTCGTGGCCACCCGCTGGAAATCGACGCCGCCGATGTGCAGCGTCTTGGCGGGCTGTGCCTGCAAATCCTTCTTGCCGCCGCCGCCGCCTGGCGTGTCGACGGAGTCTCTATGCGGGTTGGCCCGCGCTCCGAAGCGTTCCTGGACGCGCTTCGGCTGTTTGGCGGCGAATCCGCCTTTCTCTTCCAACCCGAGGGAGTTTCCCTGTGAGCCGCACCATCCTAACCGTCGATGACTCGCGGACCATGCGCGACATGTTGCGCCTGGCCCTGGTCAAAGCAGGCTTTGACGTCGTTGAGGCCGTCGACGGCCTCCACGGCCTCGAAGTCCTGGGGGGCATCGATCCTGACGTGATCATCACCGATATCAACATGCCCAACCTTGATGGCTTCGGCTTCATCGAGGCCGTGCGTGACGGCGATCGCCATCGTGCGACGCCGATCCTGGTCCTGACCACGGAAAGCGACCCGGAAAAGAAGAGCCGCGCCCGCCAGGCCGGCGCTACGGGCTGGATCGTCAAGCCGTTCCACCCGGACAAGCTTGTCGAAGCCATCCGTCGCGTCGCTGCATAACCCAAGCATACCAAGGCGCTGATCGTCATGGACGAACTCGAAGAAATCAAAGCCACCTTCTTCATGGAATGCGAGGAACTGCTCGCTGACCTGGAGATTGGTCTGGGGGCCATGGAGTCCGGCTCGGCGAACGGCGAGACTATCAACGCCGTATTCCGGGCTGTGCACTCCATCAAGGGTGGCGCCGGGGCGTTCGGCCTCGACCCACTGGTGCGTTTCGCCCACGTCTTCGAGACCTTGCTGGACGACGTCCGCAGCCACAAGATCGAAGTCACCGCCGAACTGGTTCGGGAGCTTCTGCGCGCCGCCGACATCCTGGCCGACCATGTTCAGGCGGCCAAGTCCGACGGAGTCGCCGACGAGGTCCGCTCCGCCGAGATGGCCGCCGTGCTCGACTCCCTGTCCGCCGCGGGTCAAGCTGCGGGTAAGGCCGCTGGGCCGGTCGCGATTCCGGGGCCGACGCCCATCGCTTTCGCCCCGATCCCATCGGCGCCTGTCGATGATATCGGCAGCGAGTTCCGCCCGATGACGGTCAGCCTGGTGAGCTTCGACGAACCGGCGCCCGCCGCGGCCGCCGAGCCATGGATCGTCACCTTCCGACCCAAGACCGAGCTCTATCGAAACGCCAACGATCCGCTGCTGCTGCTGCGTGAGTTGGAACGGCTCGGCCCGATTTCTGTCGCCATCGACGACTCCGCCCTGCCGGCCCTGGAAGATCTGGAGCCTGAATCCGCCTATCTGACCTTTACGGTCACGCTCAATGCGCAGGTCGATGAGGCGGCGGTTCGCGAAGTGTTCGAATTTGTCGACGGCGACTGTGATGTGGCGCTGTCCGGCGGCGTCGCTGCTCCGGTCTTCGATCTGGCCGCCCTTTTGGCCGCCGCCGAGGCCGCGCCGCCGATCGCCGAATTGACACCTGCGCCGGCGCCTCTGGCGCCGCCAGCGGTCGCGGTCGTCGCGCCGCCCCCGCCGCCTGTTGTCGAAGCCCTGCCGCCCGTCGCCGAGGCCGCGCCGGCGCCCGAATTCACCGGCGCCATTGCGGCGTCGATCAAGACACCGCCTGCGCAGCCGCAGCAACAGGCCAAGGGCGCTTCGGCCCCCGAAGCCCAGGCCACGATCCGCGTGGACCCCGAGCGGATCGATCGCCTGATCGATCTGGTGGGCGAACTGGTGATCAACCAGGCCATGCTGGCCCAGCGGGTGATCGAATCAGGTCTGGCCTCGTCCTCGGGCGTGGCGCTTGGTCTGGACGAGTTGGAGCAACTGACCCGGCAGATCCAGGACGGCGTCATGGCCATCCGGGCGCAGTCGGTGAAGTCGGTGTTCCAGCGCATGCCGCGCCTGGTGCGCGAAGTCGCCAATATGACCGGCAAGCAGGTCCGCCTGGTCACCGAAGGGGAATCGACCGAGGTCGACAAGACCGTGATCGAACGCCTGGGTGAACCGATCACCCACATGCTGCGCAACGCCATCGACCACGGTCTGGAGACGCCGGACGAGCGCCGCGCCGCCGGCAAGCCGATCGAAGGCACCGTGCGCCTGGTCGCCCTGCACCGCGGCGGCCGGATCGTCATCGAAGTGTGCGACGATGGCCGAGGCATCAACCGCAAGCGCGTTTTCGCGATCGCCGTCGAGAAGGAACTGATCACCGCCGACGCCACCCTGACCGACGAGGAAATCGACAACCTGATCTTCCTGCCGGGCTTCTCCACCGCCAGCACGGTCTCCGACATTTCAGGCCGCGGCGTCGGCATGGATGTGGTGCGCCGTAGCGTGCAGGCTCTGGGCGGACGGATTTCGATCAGTTCCAAGCCGGGCGAGGGTTCGACCTTCACCCTCAGCCTGCCGCTGACCCTGGCCGTGCTCGACGGCATGGTGGTCGACGTGGCCGGCCAGACCCTGGTTATCCCGCTGACGGCGATCGTCGAAAGCCTCAGGCCCAAGCCGGAAGACGTCAAGGGCCTTGGCCCGCAAGGCGCCGTCCTGTCCGTGCGCGACACCTTCGTGCCGCTGGTCGATATCGCCAACGCCCTGGGCTTCCGCGCCGAGAAACGCCAGCCTTCCGAAGGGGTGGTGCTGTTGATCGAAGTGGAGGACGGCGGCCGCGCCGCTCTGGTGGCCGACGCCATCCAGGGTCAGCGCCAGGTGGTGATCAAGAGCCTGGAGTCCAACTATCGTCAGGTGGAAGGCATCGCCGCCGCCACCATTCTCGGCGATGGCCGCGTGGCTCTGATCGTCGATGTGGACGCCCTGGTGGCCATGCGCAAGCGCGACGCGGCCCGCAACCCCGAACCGACGCTTTTTGCAGCGGAATAGACCCATGACCGAACCCAATGTGAACATCTTGGATCGCCGCGAGCTGATCTCCTTCCGGATCGGAGAGCAAGAATTCTGCGTCGACATCATGGCCGTCCGCGAAATCCGCGGCTGGACTCCGGCGACGCCCTTGCCGCAATCCCCGCCCTTTATCTGTGGCGTGATCAATCTGCGCGGCGCGGTTCTGCCGATCATGGATCTGGCCGCTCGCCTGGGCTTCGCCACGTCCGAGACATCGGCCCGCAGCGTGATCATCGTGGTCAAGGTTGGCGAACGCATGATCGGCCTGCTAGTCGACGCAGTCTCCGATATCCTGATGATCACCGACGACATGCTGCAGGTCGCCCCCGATGTGGCTTGCGACCGGGTGCGCAGCTTTGTGCGCGGCCTGATCTCGATTGACAGTCGGATGATCAGCCTGATCGCTCTGGACCGCCTGCTGCCCGAGTTGGACCAGCTGGCCGCATGACCTCCGCAGCCCGCCCTTCATCAGCGCCGCGCGGCAACGAAATCGTGGTCCAGGGGGAATACCCCTTCACCGCGGAGGATTTTCGCCGCATCGCCGCCTTGCTCTACGAAACCTCGGGCATCAGCCTGCCGGAATCGAAGACCACCCTGGTTTATTCCAGGTTGGCGAAACGATTGCGCGCCTTGGGCCTGAACAGTTTTCGCGCCTATTGCGAAATGGTCGCGACCCCCGAGGGCGAGGAAGAACGCCACAATATGCTCACCGCGCTGACCACCAATGTCACGCGCTTCTTCCGCGAGCCGCATCATTTCGACCACCTCCTGCAGCACGTGATTCAGCCGGCCATGGACGGCGTCCGCAAGGGTGCGCGGTTGCGCATCTGGTCCGCCGGTTGCTCCACAGGGCAGGAGCCCTATTCGATGGCCTTGACCATACTGACGGCCATGCCCGACGCGCCCAACTATGACATCAAGATTCTGGCGACCGACATCGACACCAATGTCATCGCCAAGGGCATGGCCGCCTGTTACGCCGAAGATCTCGTGGAAGCTATTCCAAGCGCCGTGCGCTCCCGCTGGATGGAGCGTGATCCTGAGGATTCGCGCGGCTGGCGGATGGGTGAGGCGGCAAGGTCCCTGGTGGCCTTCCGGCCGCTTAATCTGATGGGCGACTGGCCCATGAAGGGGCACTTCCACGCGATTTTCTGCCGCAACGTCGTGATCTATTTCGATGAGCCGACACAGGAACGAATCTTCAAGCGGTTCCACGAGCGCCTATTGCCAGGGGCGCGACTCTATGTCGGGCATTCCGAGCGGGTCGGCGTTCCGGGCTTCGATACCGATGGCCTAACCACCTACCGTCAAGTCAAGGTAAGCTGACCCCATGGCCAAAATACGTGTTCTCGTGGTCGATGACTCCGCCACCATGAGAGGTTTGATAACGGCCGCACTGCGTCGCGACCCGGAAATCGAAGTCGTCGGCACCGCCGGCGATCCTTTGGAAGCGCGCGAGGCTATCAAGTCGCTGAATCCCGATGTGCTCACGCTGGACATCGAGATGCCCAATATGAACGGGCTGGATTTCCTTGAGAAGATCATGCGCCTGCGCCCAATGCCGGTGGTCATGGTCTCAACCCTGACCCTTGCCGGGGCCGAAGCCACGCTGCAGGCCCTGGAGATCGGTGCGGTGGATTGCATCGCCAAGCCGGCCAATATGTCCAACAGCAGCGAGGTCTTCGCCGAACTGACCCTCAGGGTGAAGTCGGCGGCGCGTTCCACCGTCCGTCCCCGGGCCAACAGCGCCCCCACGCCGCGTCGCACGGGGTATCGGGCCAGCGGGGCTGTTGTGGCTATCGGATCTTCGACCGGCGGCGTCGAAGCGCTGCTGACGATCATCGGCCGGTTTCCGGAAAATTGCCCCCCCACCGTTCTCACCCAGCACATGCCGGCGACCTTCACCAAGAGTTTCGCGGCGCGGCTGGATCGCTCCTGCGGCGCCACCGTCGAGGAAGCTTATGACGGCGCGCTGCTCGAACCCGGCCGCATTTACCTGGCCCCCGGCGGTGCGACCCACCTGGAAGTGGTCCGTTCAGGCGGCGCGCTGCGTTGCCGTCTGCGCGAAAGCGATCCGGTGAGCGGCCATCGCCCGTCCGTGGACGTGCTTTTCAAATCCGTCGCCGAGGCTAGCGGCGCCGCGGCGCTTGGTGTGATCCTGACCGGCATGGGGCGTGACGGCGCCCAAGGCCTGTTGACAATGCGTCAGGCTGGCGCACGCACTCTCGGCCAGGATGAATCCACTTGCGTCGTCTACGGCATGCCGAGGGCGGCTCAAGAAATCGGCGCTGTCGAGCGTCAACTTCCACTGTCAGCCCTGGGCGAGGCCATCCTCGACCAGTGCGCAAACCTGCACTGAGACGACCATGCCAGCTGCATCCGCTCTCCAAATCCTGGTCGTCGACGATCAGCTCACCATCCGTTCGCTGGTTCGCAACGGTCTTCAGCATATCGGCGTCACGGATGTTCGTGAGGCTGCTGACGGCGAAGACGCTCTGCGGGCGTTGATCACCAAGCCCGCGCACCTGGTGATCTCCGATTTCAACATGCCCAAGCTTGATGGCCTGGGCCTGCTGCGGGCCATCCGGGCTCACCCGCCCCTAAGGCAGATCGCCTTCATCATGCTTACGGGGCGAGCCGACAAGGACCTGGTCGATCGTGCGGCTCAGTTCGGCGTCAACAATTATCTAGTCAAGCCGTTCACCGTCGTCACGCTTCGTGAGAAGATCGAAGAAGTTTTTGGGGCGCTTACATGAATAAACCCCATGCTCGAGCCGCGCCTGACGAAGACTATGCAAATGCTAAAAAAATCGCCGTAATTCAGGGTGAGTATCGCGTAATCGACGATCCGAACGTCGTCTTGACTACTGTGCTGGGCTCTTGCGTCGCCGCTTGCATGCGCGATCCCGTGGCCGGCGTTGGCGGGATGAACCACTTCCTGCTGGCCAATCCGCAAAATGGAACGACGGGCTCCGACCAGGTGCGCTACGGGGCCTATGCGATGGAACTGCTGATCAACGACCTTCTGAAGCGCGGCGCACGTCGCGATCGCCTCGATGTCAAGTTGTTTGGCGGCGCCAAGCTGTTCGACACCTTGCAGGATATCGGCGACAGCAACGCTAATTTCGCCGAGCAGTTCATGCGTGATGAAGGCATTCCGGTTTCGGGCGGCAGCCTGCGCGGGCGAAGCGCCCGGCGGGTGGAATACTGGCCCATCAGTGGCCGGGTTCGTCAGCGGATGGTCGAGGATCGGTCGGTGGTCGAACAGGAAACCCGTCTGGTCCGCCGGGCGCCAGCGCCGATCGATACCGGCGCGGTCGAATTGTGGTGAGCACCAATATGAACCCGATGCAAAACGAAGACCGAACGCGAGGCGACGCCTTGGCCGATCTCCCGGTTCGCGAGCTCGCCAGTCGCCTGGGCGCGGAAGCAGCGAGGGCGGCTGAGTTCTGTGACGACTGCCAAGCGATTTCAGCAGGCTTTTTTACGGCCAAGGAGCCGACTCCAGAATTGATCGCCCGCGCTCAGGATCTGGATCGCCTGAGCCAGCAATTGCGCGCCATCGCCACGGCGCTGCACAGCCTTGCCGGTGAGGCCCTTCCGGACTGGGCGGTCACCGGCGCCAAAATCACCCAAGGCATCGGCTTGGCCGAGGTCGCCGATCGGCTCGACGGAGGCGCCCGCAGTCTGCCTGACCATGTGCGGGCTCCGGCGGGCGATATGGAAATGTTTTAGAGTTCCCTCATGGTCGCGGTCAGCAACCCTGCGCCAAATACGCGCATAAACCTGGAGAAGGTGAATGTGTTGCTGGTGGATGATAATCAGCAATCGCTGGATATTCTTAGCCATGTGATGTCGGGTTTTGGTGTTCGCACCATGATCAAGTGCTTGACCGCCGACGAAGCGCTCAAGCAAATCGCGCGCTCGCCTTTTGATTTCATTATGACCGACGCCAATATGCCCGATATGGATGGCTATGAGTTCATCCAGACCGTGCGGCGTTTGCCTAATCAGCCCAATGCCCACATCCCGATCCTGTTGGTCACAGGCCATACGCGTGAATCCATGGTGTTCAAGGCGCGCGATTGCGGCGCCAATTTTGTCGTCGCCAAACCGATCACCCCTAAGGTGCTGCTCGACCGCATTTTCTGGGTGGCCAAGGAAGAGCGCATGTTCGTCGAGACTGACACCTATGCCGGTCCCGATCGGCGTTTCAAACGCGAAGGCCCCCCGGCCGGTGTTGCGGGCCGACGCAAAGATGATCTGTCGTTTGAGTTGGGGCACGCCTCGACACCGAACCTGTCCCAAGATCAGATCGACGGGCTGGTGAAGCCCATGAAGGTGAACCTATGAGCGAAGTTCGCATGTTCCGGGTGCCGAACAAGCTCCGTCAAAAGATCCTCAAAACGGGGGGCATGAGGGCCATCGAGGCCCTGGCCAAGGGCCAGGAGGCCTTGGACGAGTTGCGGGAGCCGAGCCTCGCACAGATCGACGGGCTGATCGGCGAGATCATACGCGTCTACGGCCGGTCCAATCGCAAGGGCGACGAGGACTTTCTGGAGCTCTATCAGCTGGCGAGTCGAATCATCGACTGCGCCGCGCCGGTCAGCGAACTTGAGATCGATCGCGCGGCGTTCCACCTGTGCGAACTGGTCGACCGGTGCACCGGGCTTGGGCGTTGGGACTGGCCCTCGGTCGACGTCCATATCGACGCCTTGCAGTTGCTGCGCCTGGATGAAGGCAAGTTGCCGGAGGCGGCGCGCGCGCAAATCTTCCTGGGCCTGAAGAAGATCCACAACCGGCTGCCCAAGCCGGCGGCCGAACCGGCCGCGCCGGAGGAAGCGCCTATCGGACCCGAAACTAACGGCTAAGCGCTGAAGGATGCCGGCGCGAGTTTCGCCGGTATCGGGATCTGCATGTCCAAGAGTTGCTGCGCCTTGCCCTTGGCCAAGGGGTCCAGTCTCAGACTGGCGAATTGGCCGCCGCCGAGGGCCTGGAGGCAGTGCAGATTGAGCGCATTCAAACCCGGCAGATCATAGCGGATGACCTGGGGGGCCTGTGCGCCCTCGAACTCGTGGGCGAAAAACTGCAACACCGCCTCTTCGCTCAAGGCCTGCCGAATCCAAGGCAGGTAGTCCGGTCGGCGCGCGATCACCCCGATATTGAAGGCGTCACCCTTGTCACCCGAGCGAGCCCAGGCGATGTCGATCAGGGGCACGTTGATCATATCGGTCTCTGGTGACGGGGCGGCCGGCGGCGTTGGCCGCGCGATCCAATCCGCGTCGAAGGGTTTGGCCGGCGCAGGCGCGGCGACGACCAGGCTCTGGCCATTCAGCGAAACCTGGGCCGGGGTTTCTTCGCCCGGCAGAAGGATCGAGTACACCCGAGCGACCGGTGAAATGGTCGGGCGTCCGCCGAACCAGCCGGTGGAGCCCACGCTCATGGAGGTGGTCGGCGAGTCGAATTCCCGCGCCATGATCGCCAGGGCCTCGCCGCTGTCGTGCTCTGCGCCGACGCGGCAGATCACCTCGCGACTGGCCTGCGCTTCAGGGCGCGCCTGGGCGCCATAGCTGGATTCTGCGCCCAAGAGCTCGATGCGGTGATCACGCAGCGGCGGCAGATTGCGGTCGCGTAGCATTTCGTCGACCCTGATCAGGACCGCCTCAGCCTGCCGCTGAGCCTTGCGCCCGGCGTCGCGGCCGACCACCGGCATGGTTCCGATAAAGCGCCAGCCGTCTTCATAGGTGACGCATATCTTGAGCTTGCCGCTCGGCGCATAGCCCCTTGCGCCGGTCACCAGCACCCTTTGAGGCCCTGCTGCTTCAACCCTTACCTGAGAAAAGTCGCAGACCACGTCGGGCAGGGCGTAGGCCTGAGGATCGCCGACCTCGTAGAGGATCTGTTCGGCCACAGCGGCGGGACTGATCAGGCCGCCGGTTCCCTCGGGCTTGGCGACGATGAAGTCCCCATTTTCATGGCACTCGACGATCGGGTAGCCGATATGCGCCCAGTCTTCGACCTGCTCCCAATCGGTGAACAGGCCGCCGGTGGCCTGGGCGCCGCACTCGATCACGTGCCCGGCGAGGGATCCCGCGGAGAGCCGATCATGATCCTCGGCGGTCCATCCGAACTCGTGCATCAGCGGGCCAAGCGTCAAGGCGCTGTCGACCACGCGGCCTGTGATCACCATGTCGGCCCCGGCCGCGAGGGCGGCGGCGATCGGCGCGCCACCGAAATAGGCGTTGGCGGAAAAGACCTTGGCCGGGTCAGGGAAGGGCGCGTCGGTGAACATCTCGCGCAAGCCGCGTTCGGTCAGTTGCGGCAGGCGGTCCTGCAGATCGTCGCCCTCGATCACCGCGATCTTGAAGCTGAGCCCGGCCTCAGCCGCCAGTTTCTCCATGCGCGCGCGGCAGGCCCTGGGGTTCAGCCCCCCGGCGTTGGTGACGATACGGACGCCCTGGGCCTTGAAATCGTGCAGATTGTCCTTCCAGACCCAGTCGGTGAAGTCGCGGGCGTAGCCCTGGTCGGGGCGGGCCGCCTTGAGTTGACCCAGGGCCGACATCGTCGCCTCGGCCAGATAATCCAGGATCATGTAGTCGAGCCGGCCGCCACGCAGAAGTTGCGGCGCGGCGGTCGAACTGTCGCCGAGGAACCCGCCGGCTCCTCCGATGCGGACAACCTTGCTGTTCGCCATGACGTCACGCTCCCTGCCAGCGCCGTGTCGCGCCTTTAGCGAACGATGACGCCCCCGGCCGATCGGATCAACGGCGCCCCAGGGTCAGCCGCGATCACGATTTGGATCGCCTCTGGGCGTCCGTACACCTAAGGCTCGTGCGGAAATAACTAAACCAATGAAAATGAGTCCGCTCATCCCCGCGCAGGCGGGGATCCAGATTCATCCGCGAAATTCAGGGGGGCGCACCTGGATCCCCGCCTGCGCGGGGATGAGCGGAATGAAAAATCGAAGCTGCACTTGTCAACGGACCCTTAGCTGAGTTCGAGCCCCTTCAATTCAGCGTCGGCGCGCCAGGCCTCAAGCGTCTTGACGAATTCGATGGGGCCCTTGCCATAGGGGCCATTGCGAATAGCCGTCGCGGAAGGTTGGCCTTCGTTGTTGTAGTAGCCCGGCGTGCACTCCTCGGCGAATTTCTGGCGCATGACGGCGGTGGAGATGATGGTCTGGACCCACTCGGCTTCCGCCGCCTCAGACGCCTCCACCGCGCGCGCCTGACGCGCGCCGCACTGCTGGATGATGTAGGCCAGATGTTTGCTCTGCTCATTGAGCATATGCGGATAGTTGGCGGTGAAGCCCGACTGGGAATTGCTCATGATGAAGCAGTTGGGAAAGCCGCGGCTGTGCATGCCGTGCAGGGTCGACACCCCATCCGCCCATTTCTCGGTCAAGGAGACGCCGCCTCGCCCGTAGAGCTCATAGCCGGAGCGGCGGGTATAGCTTGTACCGACCTCGAACCCGGTCGCGTAGATCAGGCAGTCCAGCTCGTATTCCCGGCCATTGACCACCACGCCGCGCTCGGTGATCCGCTCTACGCCCTGGCCCTGTGTATCCACCAAGGTGACATTTGGGCGGTTAAAGCTGTCCAGATATTCGTCGTGGAAGCAGGGACGCTTGCAGAACTGATTGTAATAGGGCTTCAGCGCTTCGGCCGTGGACGGTTCGGCGACAATGGAATCCACGCGCGCGCGGATGCTCTCCATTTTCTTGAAATCGGCCAACTGCACCAGAGTGGCGGGATCGGTGGGGTCGCCGCCGGTTCTCTCGCTGCGGCGGGCGATGATCAAAAGATTGCGGATGATGTCCGTCCAGCCGTCATTGACCAGGTCCTCTTCCTGGAAGCCGCCGGAGACCAGGATGTTGAAATTGTCCATTCTCCGCTGTTGCCAGCCAGGCTCCAGGCTCGACGCCCAATCGGGATCGGTGGGCCGGTTTGCGCGCACGTCGATGGAGGACGGGGTGCGTTGAAAGACATAGAGCTGCTCGGCGCTGCGCCCTAGATGGGGCACGCACTGCACCGCCGTGGCGCCGGTGCCGATGATTCCAACCCGCTTGCCCTCAAGACCGGTCAGGCCGCCATTGGCGTCGCCTCCCGTATAGTCATAGTCCCAGCGACTGGTATGGAAGGAATGCCCCTTGAAGCTTTCCACGCCTGGAATGCCCGGCAGTTTGGGGCGATGCAGCGGTCCATTGGCCATGCACACGAAACGCGCCCGCATGGCGTCGCCGCGGTTGGTCGAGACAATCCAGCGATTGTCGGTCTCGTCCCAGCGCAACTCCGTCACCTCCGTCTGGAAGCAGGCGTTGCGATAGAGGTCGAACTTTTCCGCGATGGCGCGGCTGTGGGCCAGGATTTCGTGCGCCCGCGAATACTTCTCGACCGGCAGATAGCCGATCTCTTCCAGCAGCGGCAGGTAGATGTAGGACTCGATATCGCAGGCGGCGCCCGGATAGCGGTTCCAATACCAGGTGCCGCCGAAGTCGCCGCCCTTTTCGATCACGCGGATATCCTGCACGCCGGCTTCCCGCAGGCGGGCCCCGGCCAGAAGTCCGCCAAAGCCGCCGCCGATCACCACGACCTCGACCTCGTCGGTCAGGGGGGCGCGCGTGAAGCCCTGGGGCACATAGGGATCGTCGAGATAGTGGGTGAACTGACCGGCGATCAGCTGATATTGGTCATTTCCTTCGGTCTTGAGCCGTTTGTCCCGCTCAGCGCGGTACTTGGCGCGCAGGGCGTTGGGGTCGAAACCGAGATCGTTTGGGTCGGTCGCCGCAGACGCCGGCTCGATGACGACTGACGTATCTGACGGGCTGGTCACGGTTTCGGTCCCTCGCAATTTGCGCCATCTGTCGCTTGGCCGGATGGTCTTTGCTGCAGCTTGCTGGCTTCATCGGCCGGGATCAAGTCCGCAATTCGAACTTTCAGTATGTAATAAGAGTCTCCCCTACGTCACTCTGGCGGTCGGCTTCGTGTGCGACTAGGACATCGAGGCCATCCGGCGGACCCTCCAGCGCCATCCTTGAAGACACGGAGTCTCGGCTTGTCGAATCCCGATCTGTTCGCACCCTTGAGCTTCAGCCATGGGCCCGCGATGAAAAATCGCTTCATGCTGGCGCCCCTGACCAACCTGCAAAGCCTGGCCGATGGCCGTCTTTCCGACGACGAATACCATTGGCTGACCCTTCGCGCGCAGGGCGGTTTCGGCGTGACCATGACCTGCGCCGCTCACGTACAACGCATCGGCCAAGGCTTCCCTGGCCAGCTTGGCATATTCTCCGATGATCATCTTGAGGGCCTGACCCGGCTGGCCGGGGCGATCAAGGCCGCGGGCAGCCTGGCGGTGGCGCAACTGCATCATGCGGGCATGCGCTCGCCCCAGGCCTCGATCGGCGAAGCGCCGGTCTGCCCGTCCGAGGACGCCGAAACCGGCGCACGGGCGCTCAGCGAGGCGGAGGTAGGGCAACTGATCGAAGACTTTATCCTGGCCGCTCAGCGCGCCGAGCAGGCGGGGTTCGACGGCGTCGAGCTTCACGGCGCCCATGGCTATGTCCTCTGTCAGTTTCTCAGTTCAGAAATCAATCGGCGCACTGACCGCTTCGGCGGGCCGTTGGCCAACCGGAGTCGGGTGATCACCGACATCATCGCCGGGATCCGCGCTCGCTGCCGTCCCGATTTCAATCTGGGCCTTCGACTGTCGCCCGAGCGGTTTGGCCTGAAACTGGCCGAGATCCGCGATCTGGCGCAAAGCCTGATACGGGCGGGGGATATCGACTATCTCGACATGTCGCTGTGGGACGTGACCAAGGAGCCGGAAGAGGATCAGTTCAAAGGGGCTAGCTTGATGTCCTGGTTTACCGACCTGGAGCGCGGCGCTGTGCGCCTGGGTGTCGCGGGCAAGGTCCTAACGGCCGAGCGCGCGCGCGATTGCCTTATGGCCGGCGCCGACTTCGTGCTGATCGGCCGGGGCGCGATCCTGCACCATGACTTCCCTCGGCGGGTGGCGGCGGACGAATCCTTCCACCCCGTTCCATTGCCCGTGACGCGGGATCACCTGCGCGCCGAGGGCCTCGGTCCCGCCTTCATCGACTACATGGCCACTTGGAAAGGCTTCGTCGCAGCCTAGCCTTGCGAAGCAGGCAAAAGGCGGCTAGGAGAGCGCCTCCCGCGCGGATCGCGCCTGGGTCGCCTCGCAAAAGGCCCTCAGGATAGCTGCCGGGATCGCCGCGCGGTCTGACCTGCCGCCGGTTTCGGGTGCATAGCTCAGTTGGTAGAGCAGCTGACTCTTAATCAGCGGGTCGTAGGTTCGAATCCTACTGCACCCACCAACCTATCTGGTTGGTTTCCCGCAATATCGCCAAGACGTTCCGCAAAAGCGCCTGATGCGGCGATCATGGCGAAGTGGTCTCTGAAGCCGACAGACGACCAGGATCTTGGCCCGTGATCAAAGCAGGTTCAGCTTCGCGCGGTGACCCAGATAGTAGGCGCTGGGCTTGGGCGTGCGCTTGAAGGTCTGCAGGTCGACCGCCACAAGGCCGAAGCGTTTGCCATAGCCTGAAGTCCACTCGAAATTGTCCAGCAGCGACCAGTACATATAGCTGTGGACCGGGATGCCCTCGGCGATACAGGCGCGGACCCCGTCCAGCGCCTGTTCGATGAAGGCGATGCGCCGCTTGTCATCATCGGTGCCGATGCCGCTTTCGGTGACATAGATCGGCTTGCCGATGGCCTTGTGCGCCCAGCGGATCGTGGCGGGCAGGGCTTGGGGGTAGAATTCATAACCGGCCGCGGTCAGCTCCGCGCCCGCCGGCGGCGGGACGAAGCCCTTGGCGTCGTAGCGCAGGCGCGAATAGGTCTGCACGCCGACGAAATCCGCGCTGTCACGGGCCGCCTGCAGCCAGCCGCCATAGAGTTGATCGGTGCGCTGCTGAGCGATCGCGGGATCGCCCACCGATTGGATGTCCTGGGTGGTCAGCGAGATCCCCACGGGAAGGGCGGGCCGCGCCGCCTTCATGGCGCCATAGGCCTTGCGGTGGGCGTCGAGCATGATCGGCTGGGTGATGTCCGGATCGGCGAACAGCATTGATGAAAAACGCTCCGCTCCGGTGGCCTTCACGGCGGCCGCGATGAAGGGCTTGGCCACGATGGCCGCCTTCATGTCCGGTCGCATGATCTGGACCAGGAGTTGGACATTGGCCTCGTTGAAGGTGGTCGCCATGCCCATCAACCCGCCCAGGTGCTCGGTCGCCTTGCCGCAATAGCGGGCGAACAGATCGGCCGCGTCCGCGACCTCGAACCCGCCGCGCTCGGCGAACCACAGGGGTACGGTAAAGTGATTGAAGGTCACGACCGGGGTCTGGCCGTGCCTGTGGCAGGTCTCCAACACCCGCGCATAATGATCCAACTCGGCGTTGGAGAATTGGCCCGGGCTGGGCTCGATGCGGGCCCACTCGATTCCAAAGCGGTAACAGTTGAAACCCAGGGCCGCGTTCAGCGCGATATCTTCCGCGTAGCGATTATAGCTGTCGCAGGCGTCGCCGGAGCGTTCCTTGTAGAGGGTCGGTTTCAGGTTCTCCAGCAGCCAGACGTCGGAATTGGTGTTGTTGCCTTCGCTCTGGTGGGCGGAGATCGCCGTACCCCACAGAAAACCTTTCGGCGCGTGATGCAGCGTCGTGGCCTTGGCCGGGATCGCGGCGCTCGCGCCGGCGAGGCCCGCGGCCCCGATGATCGAACGGCGGGAAATCATGGGACGCCTTTCCGGTTGGATGAAGCGGTGACTTGGGCGTTCACGCGGTCGATCGCATTGGTGCGAATGGCGGCGTAGAACAGACCGTAGTCGCTGCGGTGATAGCTGCCGAACAGCAGGCTCAGGCTATCGTGAAACCCGGCCGGCGAATTCGGCACGTCCACGTCGAGAAGGCCGTCCTTGCAGCCGGCGCCCGTCAGGTGCGGCGCCAGGGCGGGCAGGGTGGCCGCCGTTGCCGGGAAGGGCGCGGTCGGGAAGGCCAGGGCTCCAAGATTGGCCGAGGCTGGCGCGGCGCCGGTCTGCGTCCAGGTCAAGGGGTCGATGCAGATCGCCGCCAAGGTTCCGCTCTTTCGCTCGGCGCCTCGCCACCAATAGGTGACGTCATGAGTGATCTTGAAAGCGCCGGTGCGGCCGGTCTGGCTGGTGTTCCACGAGATGACACAGCCGGTCTGATGGGCGCTCTTGCAGATCGGCAGACCCGCCTGGCTGAAGTTTGACGGCGCAAAGCCGCCAATCAGGTAGGCGGCCACCAACTGCTTCTGAAGCGGCGTGCCCAGGACCTGCCTCTGCAACAGCCGGATGGCGTGCGCCGTGCCCTGGCTGTGCGACGCGATGATGAAGGGCCGGCCGTGGTTTTCGTGGTCGATATAGTAGCGGAACGCCCGTTCGACATCGCCATAGGCCAGATCGACCGCCGGCTGGCTCTTGCCCAAGGCGTGCAGCGACGCCTGGCGATAACGGGGGGCATAGAGTCGGCAACAGCCGTTGAAGGCGCTGAGTTGTCCCAACAGCACCGGCTCGTCATAGGGTCCATGGACGCCAGAGCCGGCGTTCCAGACGTCGTTCTTCAGATAGGTGGTCGGGTGTATGAAGAAGACGTCCGCCGGCGCCTTGGCCTCGTCCACCGGCCTCATCCCAGGGGGCGTTGAGCGCTCCAGGCCATTTCGGCCGGGAAAGGCCAGCCACGCGCCCGGCCGCCCATAGTCCGGCGCGGGCGGCGAAGTGGTCTGTTCGAAGGGTTTGGCCGGATGGCGAAAGCTTTCGCCCAGGCTCGCGCCCACGCCGCAACCCGTCAGGGCGAACAGGCAGCCCAGAGCGATCATGGGTCTGGGCCCCAGGACGCGGAGCATGGTTTGGATGCGTTTCATATCCCTCCCTCGCGCCCTTGGGCGTTCCGGCGCTCTGGCGTCGCCTGTCGTGCGAACTTTGCAGAGGGCCGCCCTCCCGTCAATAATTTAACTCACACAAGAAATAATATTTGACAGCGCCGATTTCGATAAACACCCTCCGGCCACGCGGCAGAGAGCGCATGCCGGATTGGTTCCGGGGAGGAAGCGATGAAGACCCACGCCTTGCGGCCAATGGATAGGCCAGCTTCCGCGGATCGGCGGATCAGCTCATGTCCACGATCCAAGATACCGCAAAGGGCGTTGTGATGGCTGAGCGTGCAAAAATCGGGCGGCCCCGCCTGAGCAAGTCCGGACCCGGGGTGGACAAGGTCGAGCTTATGCTCGATGCGGCCGAGCATCTGTTCGCGCGGAACGGCTTCCACGGCGTGACCTTTCGAGATGTCGCGGAGCGTGTCGGCGTCCACACCTCGCTGATGCACTACTATTTCGAGGACAAGCGCCAACTGTTCGAGGCCGTCTTCGCCCGGCGGGCCGACGTAACCAATGGTCGCCGAATGGCGGCGCTGGAGGAATATGAGCGGGCGGCCGCGGGCAAGCCGACCGTGGAGGGGGCGCTGCACGCCTTCCTCGACACCGATTTCGACCTCTATATCGAGGGCGGCCAAGCCTGGATGAACTATGCCGCGTTCGGCGCCCGCGTCAGCAACTCTCCGGAAGGGGCCGAGATGATGGATCGTTATTTCGATTCCGTGGTGCTGAAGCTGATCGGCATCCTTCGGCAAGCCCTGCCGCACTACAGCCAGGAAGACATTTTCTGGGGCTATCACTTCGTCACCGGCGCACTGATGCACACCTTCGGCCGCACCGGCCGGATCGACCGGCTATCGGGCGGCCTCTGCAGGTCCGATGACTTCGCCGCCGTCAAGGAGCGCATGGCGCGCTTCATGGCGGCCGGTATCCTCGCCTTGGAAAAGCGGTCTGGATCCTCGGTCGAACCCAGCTCTTGACCGGCTTGACGGGCGGGTCGACCTGGTCCCATCACGGATCACAGCCGCGACGGAGCCGTACGATATGACCGCCTTGAGCCTGCGACGCGGCGCCAACGCCAAAACCTTCATGGCGGCGGTCGCTGTGGCGCTCCTGAGTGTTGGTCCGGCTTTGAGCCAGGAGGCCGCCTCTCCGCCGCCAGCCGCGGAACCGATCGGGATCCTCGGCGATCCTTGCGCGGCCTTGGCCCCGGCTCCGGATAAGGTGATCGCCCATATCGCCGAGGTCGCCCGAGCCAAGGCGGCGCATCTGCCGGCGCCCGTATCCAGCGCGGCGGACCAAGCCCTCTATGATGACTGGCAGAATCGCCTGCGGCTGCAGGACTTCGCTGGGCACTGTCATTATGACGCCAAAAACGCCGCCTTGCCGCCGGCGACCGCGCATCGGGTGGTGTTTTTCGGCGACTCCATCACCGAACTCTGGGGCGTCTATGCCCCCAGCCTCTTCACCAACGACGTCGTGAACCGAGGGATCGGCGGCCAGACGACATCCCAGATGGTCGGGCGTTTCCAGTCCGACGTGATCGACCTGCACCCCCAGGTGGTTCACATCCTGGCGGGCATCAACGACATCGCCGGCAATACCGGGCCGACGACCCTGGCGTGGATCGAGGGGAATGTCCGCACGATGGTCGAACTCGCCAAGGCCCACCACATCCGCGTGGTGCTGGCGGCCGTTCTGCCGGCGGCGCGCTTCGCTTGGCGACCTTCCATTGAACCGATCAGCAAGGTTCAGGCGCTGAATTTTTGGATGGCGAGCCTTGCCAAGACAGAACACGTGACCTTTGTCGATTACGGCGCGGTCCTCGACGACGGGCGGCACGGCTTCAAGACCGCGCTCACGACCGATGGCGTACATCCCAACGCCGACGGCTATGCCGCCATGCGTCCATTGGCGGAACGCGCGATTTCAAGAGCGCGTCGAACTCCCGCGGGATAACGCCAGGGTCGCCGCGGCTGGCGGCGGCCTGGCGTTCCGGGAGGGCGAACGGTCAGCGAGCCTTCGCCGCAAGATCCCCCTGAGCTTCCAGGGAGACCGCGTTCCATTGCTCCCAGGTGGCGATTCGCCTTTCGTATTCCGCGCGGGTCATCGGCAGGCCGCCCGAACCGAAGAAGATGCGCAGCGGGGGCTCGGCGGCGTCGACAACCTTCAGGATCGCCGGTCCGGTCGCGTCCGGATCGCCGGGGATATTGCGGCCGCGGAACGCCGCCACCGCCTCGTGAACCGGGCCGTAGTCCGCCAGTGGCTTTGCGCGGATGGCTGAAGGTCCGCCCCAGTCGGTGGCGAAGCCGCCCGGCTCGATGATCGTCACCTTGATGCCGAAGCCGGCCACCTCGGCCGCGAGCGACTGGCTGAAGCCTTCCAGGGCCCATTTCGAGGCATGATAGAGGCCGATGGTCGGGAAGGCGTTGACCCCGCCGATCGACGAGACCTGGATGATGTGGCCGCCGCCCTGGGCGCGCATGATCGGCAGGGCCGCCTGCGTGACCCAGAGGGCGCCGAATACATTGGTTTCGATCTGGGCGCGGGCCTCGGCCTCGCTGACTTCTTCGATGGCGCCGAAGAGGCCGTATCCGGCGTTGTTGACGACCACGTCGAGACGGCCAAAGCGCGCGTGGGCCTCCGTGATCGCCGCGCCGACCGCGGCCTTGTCGGTGACGTCGAGCTTGATCGCGGCCACGAGGTCGCCATAGCGCTGGACCAGGGGCTCAAGGGTTTTGATGTCGCGCGCCGTAGCGGCGACCCGATCGCCTCGCGCCAGCGCCGCCTCCGCCCAGACCCGGCCGAAGCCCTTGGACGTGCCGGTGATGAACCAGACCTTGCTTGTCATGATGATCTTCCTGCGACGGGTGCCGGCAGGCCAGAATTTGTCCGGCGCCCAACCGCGTTTCATGGGGAAGGATGGCCGGTCCTTCTGGTGTTCCAATGGATGGCCCGCGACCTGGCAGCCTGCGCCACCGGCCGCGGACAGGCAACGGCCGGCCGGTCAGAATCGCTCGGCGACCATCTCTTCGCTCTTGGCCCACAAGGCCTTGGCGTTGTCCGGATCGAGCGCATAGGAGCGGACGCCAGCGCGAACGTTCGGATCGTCCCCGGGTTCGGCGACGTGACAGTCCTCGCAATAGAGACCGCCCACCAAATCCGCCGGCGCGACAACGCCGCTCCAGAGGGAGGTCGCCGCGCCCTGCGGAATGGTCTTCCAGGTGATGCCCGATATGGAGCCGTCATCGTTGACCGGGATGATCTGGCGCATCACCTCCGGGGTCATGTGGCGACCCAACTCGGTCTGGATCACTCCCGGATGCACCGCCGTGGCGCGCACGCCGCTGTCCTTGTGACGCCGGTCGAACTCGACCGCGAACAGGATGTTTGCGGTCTTGGAGCGGCCGTAGGCGCCGAACTCGGTGTAGGGCGTGTGATCGAAGTTCGGGTCCTCCAGATCGACGTCGGAGAAGCGGTGGCCCGAGGAGGCCAGATTGACCAGGCGTCCGCCCGGCTTGAGCAGCGAGGCGATGCGATTGACCAGTACGAAGTGCCCCAGGTGGTTGGTGCCGAACTGAGTCTCGAAGCCGTCGGCGGTCTCGCTCTTGGGACAGGCCATGACGCCGGCATTGGCGATGATGAGGTCGAAGGGCTTGCCGGCCGCGACCAGGGCGTCGGCGCAGGCGCGCACGCTGGCCAGGGAGGCGAGGTCGAGCTGAACAAGTTCCAGCCCGCCGCCGCTCCTGGCCTGGTCGCGCACGATCTGGGTGGCGCGCTGACCTTTGTCGAGGTCGCGGACGGCGCCCACGACCTCGGCCCCATGGGCGGCCAGGGCGCGAGCGGTCTCGACGCCGAGGCCGGCGGAGGCGCCGGTCACCAGCACGCGCTTGCCGCTCAGGTCGACGCCTTCCAACACGTCGTCTGTGGTGGATTCAGCTCCAAAAGGTCCGGGCATGATCGTCTCCATTGCAGGGCGAATTTCAAATGTCTGCGTCACGATCCGTCCGCGTCTTGCGAGGGACGCGCGAAGGGCTATAAGCGGAGGGTGGCTCCGATTTATATACGGAGGGTTCCTCCGCTTATCAAGGGGCATATCATCATGATCGAAGGAGACCAGCGGCGGGCGCGAAAGCCAAGGGCGGACGCGGTCCGTAATCGCGAGCGGCTGATGGAGGCGGCGAAGGCCGGCTTCGCCGAGACGGGTCTCGATGTGAGCCTGGACGAGATCGCCCGGCGCGCCGGCGTGGGGATTGGCACGCTATACCGGCACTTTCCGACACGGGACGCGATCGTCGAAGCGGTCTATCGCCGCGAAGTCCGGCAACTGGCCGACGCAGCGCCGCGCCTGCTTGAATCGCTGTCTCCCGGCGACGCCCTCCACGAATGGATGCGCCTCTTCGTCGACTATATCGCCACCAAGAAGGTTATCGCCTCGGCCCTGGGATCGATCGTCGGCGGCGTTTCGGAGCTCTACGCCGCCTCGGGCGCACGGATCATGGGGGCGGTCACCCTTCTGGTGGAGCGCGCCCGCGACAGCGGAGACATCCGCGCCAATGTGGAACCCGCCGATGTGCTGCGCGGGTTGTTCGGCCTCACCTATGGCAATACCGAACAGGGTTGGGAGGCCAGCGCGCGACGCCTGATCGATATTCTCATGGATGGGCTGTCCGCGCGCTGAACCGACCGTGGGCGCCGCCGCTCACGCGTAAGCTGCGGCGACAAGGGGCGGCCAGGGTTAATGGCGATAGGCCAGGATTGTCTGATTGCGCTATATTTTCCCAAGCGACGATAATTAAGCGGCCGCGGCGACGACCCCGGCTCGTTCTTCATCACCCATGGTCCAGGGCAGCTGGAAGGCCGCCCGGATCGAACGAACCGGTCCGACAGACGCCCGGGGCTAACCGCCCGGGGTTCCGGTCGGCGCGTTCAGGCCGCCGCCGAGCGCGGCGTATAGCGTCACCAGATTGGCCGACCGGGCGAGTTGGCTGGCCACCAAGGTTTGGCGTGCGGAATAGAGGGTGCGCTGGGCGATCAGCACGGCCAGATAGGTGTCGCTGCCGTGTTCGTAGCGAACCGTCGAAAGACGAACGACATCCGCCGCGGCGCCGGTCAGAGCCTGCTGAGCCCCGATCTGTTCATCAATCGTGCCGCGCTGGGCGAGCGCGTCCGCCACTTCTCTAAAAGCGGTCTGAATGGCCTTCTCATAGTTGGCGACACCCACGTCGCGCTGGGCCCTGGCATAGGCGAGATTTCCCCGGTTCGCGCCAGCATCGAAGAGGGTCTGGCCCACGGTGGGCGCGAAGGTCCAGGTTTGGGACGCCCCTCTGAACAGGGTCGACAGCGCCAGGCTGGTCAAGCCGCCGGAGCCGGTAAGGGAGATGCTTGGGAAGAACGCCGCCCGGGCCGCACCGATATTGGCGTTGGCGGCGCGCAACTGGTCCTCCGCCTCGATGACGTCGGGCCGTTCAAGCAGCACGCTGGAATTGACCGTCGCCGGCAACCGCTCCAGGACAACGACCGGGTCGCCGATGCCGGCCGGCAGCATCTGGTCCTCCACGGGCGCGCCGACCACCAGATCCAGGGCGTTGCGATCCTGGGCCACCTGTGTGGTCAGGCGCGCGACGTCGAACCTGGCCTGCTGCACGATGGTTTCAGCCTGGCTGACATCGAGTTGGGAAGCGACCCCGAACGCGAACCGATGTTTGGTTATGTCGAGGGTTTCCGTCCCGCTCTTCAGGGTGTCCCTGGCTATGGCCAGAAGCGCCCGGTCCGAGCCGACGACGAGATAGTCAGCCGCGACCTCGGAGACCAGGGTGATCTGGGCCGCGTCGCGGGCCGCGCGGGTGGCGAAATATTGATCCTGGGCTGCGCGACTCAGGTTGCGGATCTTGCCGAAGAGGTCGAGCTGGTAGGCGCTGACGCCGCCCGTGAGGCTGTAGAGCCGCTCGTTATAGGTGCTCGCGGTTCCGCTGGGGACCGCGCCGCCGGCGATGACGCTGGTCGGCTCCTGGCCGTAGGTGGCCGCGGCCTGGGCCTTGACCGTCGGCAGCAGGGCGGCGCGTTGGACATGATATTGCGCCCGGGCGGCGGCGATATTGGCCACGGCCACGCGCAGATCGCGGTTATTGGCCAGGGCCTGCTCGATCACCGCCTTGAGCTTGGGGTCCGAGAAGAAATCCCGCCACCCGACCACCCCCTCGGGCTGGGCGGCGGCAGGCTGATAGGCCGGCCCGTTGGGAAAGGCGGCCGGCGTGGGTTGCGCGGGACGGTGATAGCTGGGCGCGAGATCGATACAGCCGGTCAACAGGACCGTGGCGGCCAGGAGCGGAAGAGGCAGGATGCGGCGCATCTTATCCTTCTCCCGCCGGTGTTGCGCTCGCAGCCGCGCGGTCCTGCCGAAACAGGCGTTTTACGACGATGAAGAACACCGGCACGAAGAAGATCGCCAGCACGGTGGCCGAGATCATGCCGCCGACCACCCCGCGGCCGATCGCGTTTTGTCCGCCGGAGCCGGCGCCGTGGGACAGGGCCAAGGGCAGCACGCCGAAGATGAAGGCGAAGGAGGTCATCAGGATCGGGCGAAGCCGCAGCTTGGCGGCCGCAAGTGCGGCTTCAGCGGCGCTCATGCCCATCTTCATCCGCTCTTCGGCGAATTCGACGATCAAGATGGCGTTCTTGGCGGAGACGCCGATGGTGGTGATCAGCCCCACCTGGAAATAGATATCGTTGTTGAGACCGGTAAGGTGGGCCGACAGCACCGCGCCGACCACGCCTAGCGGCACCACAAGCAGCACCGCGATGGGAACCGACCAACTTTCGTAAAGCGCGGCGAGGCAAAGGAACACGATCAGCAGGGAAAGCGCGTAGAGCGAGCCCGCCTGGCCGCCCGAAGCCTTTTCCTCGTAGGAAAGACCCGTCCATTCATAGCCGATGCCGGGAGGCAGTTTCTTCGCCAAGGCCTCCATCCGGGCCATGGCCGTCCCGGTGCTCTCGCCAGGCGTCGGCGAGCCTTGAATCTCCATGGCCGGTTCGCCGTTGTAGCGCTCCAGCCGGGTCGGTCCCTGGATCCACTCGTTGGTGGCGAAGGCGGACAAGGGGGCCATGGTTCCGGAGGCGCCGCGGACATAGAGGTTGTTCAGATCCTCCGGCTTGGTGCGAAAGGGGGCGTCGGCCTGGACATAGACCTTCTTGACCCGGCCGCGGTCGATGAATTGGTTGACGAAGGCGCCGCCAAACGCGGCGCTGACGGTGGAGTTGATGTCGCCCTGAGAAAGGCCGAAGGATCCCGCCCGCGCATGGTCGATATTGAGTTTGAGCTGCGGCACGTCGTCGAGGCCGTTGGGGCGTACCTGCGCCAGGCCCTTGTCCTGCCTCGCCATGCCCAAAAGCTGGTTGCGCGCCGCCACCAGCCTGGCGTGGCCGACATTGCCGATGTCCTTCAATTCGAAATCGAAACCGGTCGCATTGCCGAGTTCGAACGCCGCCGGCGGCGCGAAGGCGATGATCTGGCCGGAGGTGACGGTCGGCGCCAATTTCTGGAACACGCGCTGCACCACCGCCTGCACGCTATTGGCCCGGCCGGGTCTTTCCGACCAATCCTTCAGGGTGGCGAAGCCCAGGCCGGTGTTCTGGCCTATGCCGACAAAGCCGAAGCCGGCGGCGGTGAACAGTCCGGCGACGTTCGCTTTCTCGTCGACCAGATAATGTTTGCGGACCTTGGCCATCACCGCTTCGGTCTGCTCGGCGGTCGTGCCGGTCGGCATGGTCACCTGGGTGAACAGGAAGCCCTGGTCTTCGTCGGGCAGGAAGCCGCCGGGCAGGCTGACGAACAGCAGCGCCATGCCGCCGACGATCAGGCCGTAGATGACCAGCGTCCGCCCCCAACGACGGTTGGCCCTTTCGACGCCGGATCCATAGCGGCTGACGCCGCGATCGAAATTGCGATTGAACCAGCCAGCGAAGCCTTTTTCGTGGCTGCGATCGGTCTTGGCGGGCTTGAGGATCGTGGCGCACAGCGCCGGCGTGAGGGTTAGCGCCACGAACACCGACAGCGCCATCGACGAGACGATGGTGATGGAAAACTGCCGATAGATGACACCTGCCGATCCGCCAAAGAAAGCCATGGGCAGGAACACGGCGGACAGAACCATGCCGATACCCACCAGCGCGCCGGTGATCTCGTCCATCGACTTGCGCGCGGCTTCCTTGGGGGAGAGCCCTTCGGTATGGATCAGGCGTTCGACGTTCTCGACCACAACAATGGCGTCATCCACCAACAGGCCGATGGCGAGCACCATGCCGAACATGGTCAGGGTGTTGATGGTGAAACCGGCGATATAGAGAATGGCGAAGCTGCCCAGAAGCACGACCGGTACGGCGATGGTGGGAATGAGCGTGGCCCGCCAGTTCTGCAGGAACACCAACATCACCAGGAAGACCAGAACCACCGCTTCGCCCAAGGTGACGACGACATCCTTGATCGAAAGGCTGATGAAGGGCGAGGTGTCGATCGGATAGACCACCTTGATGTCGGCCGGAAAGGTCGCCGATAATTCCTTCATCCTGGCCTTGACCGCTTTGATGGTGGCCAGGGCGTTGGCGCCGGGCGCCAGTTTGATCGCCAGGCCTGTGGCGGGGTGGCCGTTATAGCGCGAGATGAAGGCTTCCGTTTCCGCGCCGATCTCGACGCGGGCGACATCGCCGAGCTTGACGGTCGAGCCATCGGCGTTGGCGCGCAACAGGATCTGGCGGAACTGTTCCGGTGTTTGCAGCCGCGACTGAACACTGACGATGGCGTTAAGTCTCTGGCCCTTGACCGTCGGCAGGCCGCCGATCTGGCCCGCCGAAACCTGGGCGTTCTGCGCCGTGACGGCGCTGGTGATGTCGCCGACCGTGATCTGCAGGTTGGCCATCTTGATCGGGTCGAGCCAGATCCGCATGGCGTATTGCGATCCAAAGAACTGGGTGTCGCCAACGCCGGTCACCCGGCTCAAGGGGTCCGCGACCTGGGACGCTACGTAGTCGCCCAGATCGTCCTGATCGTGGCTGTCATCCGTGGATTCCAAGGCGACGATCAGCGCGAAGTTCCGCGCCGACTTGGCGACGACCAGCCCCTGTTGTTGCACTTCCAGAGGCAGCAGCGCCGTGGCGGACTGCAGCTTGTTCTGAACCTGCACCTGGGCGGTGTCGGGATTGGTCCCCTGGGCGAAGGTCAGCGTGACCGTAGCCGTCCCTGATGAATCGCTGGTCGACGAGAAATAGATCAGGTGGTCCAGCCCCTTCATCTGCTGTTCGATGATCTGGGTGGTGGTGTTTTCCAGCGTCTGGGCGTCCGCGCCGGGATAGATCGCGGTGACGGAGATCTGCGGCGGGGCGAGGGGCGGGAACTGGGCGATCGACAGGGCGCGGATCGCCAGGACGCCGGCGAGCGCGAGCACCAGCGCGATGACGATCGCAAAAATTGGCCGGTCGATGAAAAAGCGCGACATGACGGCTCTACTTCCCGGCCGCGGCGGCGCGCGCTTCGACCTTCGTGCCGGGATGGAGATTGAGCAATCCGTCGACGATCAGCTTGTCGCCGGGCTTCAGGCCGTCGGTGACGACCCATTTGTCGCCGATCGCCTGGTCAATCTTGACGATGCGCTGGGCCACGACATTACCCGGCGCCAGCACCAGGGCGGTCGCCTGGCCGCGTTCGTTGTGTGAGACCCCGGTCTGGGGCGCCAGCAGCCCTTGCCGACGCACGCCCTCGGTCAGGCGGGCGCGGACATAGAGCCCTGGCAGCAGGATGCCATTCGCATTGGGAAACACGGCCCGCACCACGACGGCGCCCGTCGTCGGATCCACCGTGACATCGGCGAACCGCATCACGCCCTCCATCGGATAGACGACGCCATTCGGCAGAACCAACTGCACCCGCGCGCTGTCGGCGCCGGGTTGGCTGACATCGCCGCCGTGCACCGCGGCGCGCAGGTTGAGCAGATCGGCCGCCGACTGGGTGACGTCCACATAGACCTGATCCATCCTTTGGATGATCGCCAGGGGATCAGCCTGCCCCGCCTGCACCAGGGCGCCAGGCGTGAACAGCGAGCGGCCGATGCGGCCAGAAATCGGCGCACGAATACGGGTGAATTCCAGATTGACCTCGGCGGCCTTGACTGCGCCGCGCTGGGCGACCACCGCCGCTCGGGCCTGCTCGGCGGCCGCCTGGGCATTGTCCGCGTCCTGTTTGCTGATCCCGTTGACCGCGACAAGCTCTCGGTAGCGGTCGGCCTGAAGCTGCGTCGAACGGATATTCGCTTGGGCCTGGGCGAGTTGGCCCTGCGCGGTGAGCAGCGCGGCGCGATAGGGCGCATCCTCAATCTCGTAGAGGACTTGGCCAGCCCGGACCATCGTGCCTTCGACGAAGGCGCGGCGACGCACCACGCCGCTTATCTGCGGGCGCACATCGGACGATTCCAGGGCCGAAACACGGCCGGGCAATTCGGTGGTCAGAGTCACCGGCTCGGTCTGCAGGACGACGTAGCCAACCGTTGGCGGCGGCATGGGCGGTGGCGGCTTCTTTCCGCAGGCGGCGAGAGCGAGAGCGCCGGCGAGCCAAAGCGATACGGTCGAGAGCCTCATGGCGACAGGGTCCGGCTACAAAAAAGCGGCCGACGGCGCGCCGGCCGGCCAGAACGTACAGAGGGATATCGCGACGAACGAGCCGGGTCGACTATCGGCGCCCTCGCCATGCCTGGACCTTCCAGAATCGCGGCCCAAAATCGCGGCCAGAATCGATGGGTTGGATCGAGCGCAGTCAGTACATCGATATTGTGACGCTGGGTAAGCCGTCCGGCGAGCTTTTCTTGGAGTGATCGGGCCAGAGACGGACGAGGTCAACCGATCTGGTTCGGCCCAGCTTGTTTCCTGCTCAGAATGTCATCAAAGCGTGGAGGCGGTCATCGCGAGATCAGCACCGGCACCGGCATTTTAGTCAGCAAGGTTCGCGTGGCGCTCCCAAGGAGCATCTCCTTGAGGTGGGCGGGGTTGCGTGCTCCGACGACCAGCAGATCACAGGCGCTTTGCTTGGCGCGGTCGAGGATGACCTCGGCGATCGGACGGCCACGGGAGGCGACTTGCTCGACCTCGACCCGCGCACCGTGCCGTCCCAGATGCTGGGAGATATCGCAGCCCGCTTCCGCGCCGAACAGCTTGCAGCCGGCGGGATCGACGATCAAGGCCGTCACCGAGCTCGCGGCGACGAGGAAGCTCATGGCGTCGGAGGTGGCGCGTCGCGCTTCCGGGCTGGCGTTCCATCCGATCATGATCTTGTCGCCGATGGTCTCGCCCCTCCAGTCGTTGGGAACGATCAGCAGGGGCACGCCGCTGGCGAGCAGGATTCGCTCCGCCGATATGTCATCTGGAAGTCCGCTGGGTTCCGGGTGGCCGATGATCAACAGGTCCGAATGCAGCGAGTTGATGATCGCCATCTCGGCGGTCTTGTCGCGCTGGATCGGACGAAACTCTCCCGAGACCTTCAATTTGGCGCAGAGGGATCGGAAATGGTCGCCGACCTCGCCGGTCGTGCATCCACAGGCGTCTTCAATCCGCCGTTCGTGGGCCATGACGCCCGCGATCGCTTTTTCGCTGCGGGCATAGGCCACCGATGGATGGGACGTCACGCCCTTGAACACCACATAGACGCCAACGAGATGGGCGCCCCAACGCTGGGCGAGGGCGACCGCGTGGGCGGCTCGCCTTTCTCCGGAAGAACTCGCATCGAGGAAGACTGTGATCGTCTTCGGATCGATCGGCATCGCAACTCCACCCTAGGCTGCGGCTACCCGGCGCACTGCATCGGGCTCCGCGACTATTTGTTGGATTAAATGTGCGCCAAAATATTCAAACGGTGTAGTCAAATTTTTATCGGCGGCGATCAATCGGCCGACGCTGCTGTGGGGCGAACAGTTTTCGGGCTTGGATTGGTCAAATGGATACGGCTGTGCAACTCACGCGGGCGCTCAGGATCGTTCGAATTGATCCCGCCGAAAACTGGAATGGCCGACTGAATCGTGGCAGGCGTTTCGCGCTCTCCGCCCGCCCCTTGTGGGTTGACACGTTGAGGGGGTGAAATCTATTGGCCGCGCGGAATGAGAAGGACGCCTATGCCCAAGCTGTCGGGCCTTGAAGACATAAACCATCTCTATGCCGCGCGCGGCGGGATGAACTATGGCGAAGGCGTCACGCAAAGGGAGCATGCGCTGCAATGCGCGGTCCTGGCGGAAGCGGAGGGGGCGGCGCCCAGTCTCGTGGTCGCCGCTCTTTTGCATGACATCGGCCACCTGCTCGAGAACGAGGCGGACGTGGCGCAGTTCAAGGTCGCCCACCGCCACGAAATTGCGGGCGCGCGAGCGCTGGCGGGCCTGTTCGATACGGCTGTGCGGGCGCCCATCGCCCTGCACGTGGCGGCCAAGCGCTATCTCTGTTTCAAGGACGCGCATTATCTGCAGGCCCTAAGCCCCGCCTCGCAAAAATCCCTGCAGCTGCAGGGCGGCCCGTTCGACGCGGCCGGGGCGGCAGGTTTCGAGCGGCGGCCTCATTGGCGCGAGGCGCTCGCCCTTCGGCGATTCGATGATCGCGGTAAGCAGACCGAGCTGGTCGGCCGGTCCTTTGCTGATTTCGCGCCCCTCATGCGCGCCCTGGCGCTTGGCGAATCCTGACTTCAAAGAGGCGCCCCGATCAATGACCGGGCGCCCCACCCGCAGATTTTAACCCGTCGACAGGGGGGCTGGATTGGCGCCCTCAGCTCGGGTTCGCAGGTTCGTGAGGCAAGAAATCGAGCCCGGCTCTAATTTTTGAGTCAAAATCCACGCCACCGTGCCCGGAAAATCGCTTTCGCCGATAAAAATCGGCGCGGTCAAGCATCGAACGATCGTGTTTGAGGTATCGGCCGCTGTTCTCGCGGCTCCAGGGCGTCGAACCCTTGTCGGCATCATTTCAACGTTCTGACATTTTTCCATCACTGAAGTGTCACGAGGCCCGTTCTAATGCAGGGCCGTGTCCTACTGTTTCCTTTGGGACACTTTTCGGTGACTGCGCGACGGGATCCTTCCCTTACGGCGCGTCTCCGCAGCGTTTGACGACTCTTGGGGGAGAGCTTGATGAAAGCCAAATATCTGATTTCGTGTGCGGCCGCCGCCATTCTCAGCGGATGGGGCGGAGTCGCCGCAGCCGCCGCCGCCGACGCGGCCCCCGTGACCACCGGCGTCGAGGAAGTGGTCGTCACCGCGCAGCGCCGGGATGAAACCATCCAGAAGGTGCCGATGACCGTTCAGGCGTTCACGGGCTCGGCCCTGAACAAGCTGAACGTCGTCACCCTGACGGACCTGATCAAATATACGCCCAACATCACCTACGGATCGAACGGCCCCGGACAGGGGTCGGTCTTCATGCGCGGTCTGAGCGCGGGTCAGGCTGGCAACCAGTCCAGCGCGACGGTGGGCAACTTCCCCAACGTGGCCATCTATCTCGACGATCAGTCGATGCAGTTCCCGGGCCGCAACGTCGACATCTACGTGGCGGACATGGAACGGGTGGAAGTGCTGGAAGGCCCGCAGGGCACGCTGTTTGGCGGCGGCGCCGAAGCCGGCGCCCTGCGCTACATCACCAACAAGCCCAAGCTCAATGTCGAGGAAGGCAATGTCGAGGCGAGCTACGGCTTCACGGCCCACGGCGCCGACAACTCGGCCGTAACCGCCGTCCTCAACGTCCCGGTGATCAAGGACAAGCTGGCGGTTCGCGCGGTGATCTATAACGACCGCGAGGGCGGCTATATCGACAACGTGCCCAGCACGTTCACGCGCTCCAACCAGGACAACAACACCTATTTCGGCATCACCCCGACCGCCGGCGCCTGCCCGAACGGCAAGGCCCCTGGTCAGACGGGCTTTTGCACCTCGCCCAATTTCGCCCAGGCCAACAACTTCGCCATCGCCGGCAAGGACCAGAACCCGGTCACCCACCAAGGTGCGCGCGTGTCGGTCCTGTATGATGTCAACCCTGACTGGAACGTGCTGATCAGCGAAAGCGTGTCGAACCTGGACGCTGAGGGCCTGTCGACCGAGTATCCGGTCGGCACCGACTTCCAGCCGCTCAAGCCGCTGCAGGTCACCGCCTTTTCGCCGACCTATGACAAGGACCAGTTCGAGAATACCGCCTGGACTGTCAACGGGAAGGTCGGACCTCTCAAGCTGGTCTATACCGGCGCCTATACCGACCGCCGCATTTCGCAGCAGAACGATTACACCAACTATTCGCGCACCCTCTATGGCCAGTATTATGAGTGCACCGGCGGCGGCAGTGGCCTGCTCGGCGGCGGACCGCTTACCTGCTACTCGCCGGTCACCAGCTGGCACGACAAGGTGCGCAATACCCACCTGAGCAACGAAATTCGCTTCAGCACGCCGAGCGACTGGCGGCTGCGGGCCGTTGGCGGCGCCTATTACGAGCAGTTCCGCATCCAGGACGTGATGAACTTCAACTACAAGACTGTTCCGTCCTGCGACAACCCGGCTACGCTTGCGGCGGCCCTGGCCGGCGGCGCGCCTTGCCTGGGCAACGACCAGACCTATCCCGGCTCGACCGCGAGCGATCCGGGCGTGCGGGGCGACACGACCGGGTTCGGGGAAGATGTTCACCGCGGTTACGACCAGACCGCCTTCTTCGGCTCCATTGACTTTGACATCATTCCCGATGTTCTGACGGTGACCGCTGGCACCCGCTATTATAACTACGACGAAAATGAAACTGGATCGGTCTACAGCACCAACGGCAAGTGCCTGAACAAGGCTTCCAACGATCCGGCCAATCCGTCGCAGTGCGGCCTCAACACGAATATCGACGCCGAACATCTGTCGAAAAGCTATACCGGATTTAAAAGCCGCGTCGGTATCCAGTGGAAGCCCACTCAGCGCACCATGTTCTACTACCTGTTCTCACAGGGCTTCCGTCCGGGCGGGTTCAGCCGCAGCGCTCGCAACAAAGCGCCCGACTCCACGGGGGCGGCGCAGTACAAGACCCCGATCAGCTATTCGCCCGACACCCTGACCAACCACGAAATCGGCATGAAGACCCAGCTCTTCGACCGCCGCCTGCAACTGAACGTCTCGGCCTACTACATGCAGTGGGACAATGTTCAGATCGCCCTCTACCAACCCTGCTGCCTGGGTAACACGACCTTCCTGGTCAATGGCCCCGGTTACACGATCAAGGGCATTGAAGCCCAGTTCGTCGGCCGGGTGACCGAGGGACTGACCGTCCAGGGTTCGGTCACCTACAATGACAATACGCAGTCGAGCTCACCTTGCCTGGAGGCCAACATTGCCGCCCCGGCGGGCGACACGGCGGCGGACCGGGCGGCGGTGGGCCAGTGCATCACCCAGATCAAGGGCAAGCCGTTCGTGAACCCGTTCGGTGTCAAGGGCGGGGTCTCGGCCTTCTCTCCGTCGGTGCAGGCCAACATCCGCGGGCGCTACGACTGGATGGTCAATGACTTCAAGGCGTTCGCCACCGCTGGCGTCAGCTATACGGGTGAAATGTACACCCAGCCGGCCAACTATACGCCTGGCAGCACGCCCAGCGAGATCCCGGTCCCGGATACGACCTATCTGCGCTACAAGCTGCCGGCCTATGCTACGGTCGATGCTTCGCTCGGCTTTGGTCGGAACAACTGGACCATGCAGGTCTTCGGTTCGAACCTGCTGGACTCCGACGCCTCCACCTTCACCAGCTCGGCTCAGTTCATCAAGGCCGAGGTTCCGCTGCGGCCCCGCGTTGTCGGCGTGAAGGTCACCGATAGCTTCTGACGCCAGGGGGTTTTTCTGGTAAGCGAACGAATTGGGCGGGCGCATGCGCCCGCCCTTTTTGATAGGCGACAATGACGTCGACAGCAGTCCCTTCACCCTTGTCCCAGATGGAGCGGGAGGTCGTCCAACTCCGGCGGCTGCAGAAGGAAGGACGCCACCCCGAAGCGCTGCAGGGCGCTCAGTCCTTGCTGTCCGAAGCCCCCGAAAATCGCGATCTGCTGCTGATCGCCGCGACCAGCCAGCGTTACCTGCAGCAGATTCCGGAGGCGCTGGACACGCTGGACCGACTGGAACGGACCCAGCCTGGGTTCAGCCGGCTCCATCAGGAGCGGGGGCTCTGCTATGTCGGCCTCAAGGATGCGCCGCGCGCGATCGAAAGCCTGCTTCGCGCCGTCAACATAAATCCCGCCCTGCCGGCAAGCTGGAGCATGTTGAACGGACTCTATCGTCTGACGGGCGATGATCAGAACGCGGCGGTCGCCGCGCAGCATGTGGCGATCCTGAAGGACCTGCCGCCGGAAGTGCTCAGGGCGACGTCTCTGTTTTCCGATGGCGAACTGGGCCAAGCCGAGCGGATGACCCGGGCTTTTCTGTTGGAGAAGGGCGATCATCCCGAAGCGATGCGGTTGCTCGCCCGCATAGGCCTGGCCCACGACGCGCTCGACGATGCGGAGACACTGTTGCGGGCCGTCCTGGTGCTCGCGCCCGACTACCGCGCCGCGCGATACGACTATGCGCAGACCCTGATCAAGCGCCAAAAGCATCAGGAAGCCAACGACCAGATCGAAACGCTTCTGGCGGCGGATCCGGCCAACACCGGCTATCGCGTGCTCGCCGCGACGGCCGCTGTCGGGCTGGGACAGCACGATCGGGCGATCGATCTGTACCGCAGCCTGTTGGACGATGCGCCAGGTTCCTGGGATGTGCCCCTTTGGATGGGCCACGCCCTCAAGACGGTCGGGCGCACGGCCGAGGCCATTCAATCCTATCGGGCCGCCGCCGAGGCGCGGCCGAATTTTGGCGACGCCTATTGGAGCCTGGCGAACCTGAAGCTGTATCGCTTCGGCGATGATGAACTGGAGCGTATGCGCGCCGAAGAGGCGTCACCGACGACGGGGCTGGAAGATCGCTATCACCTGTGTTTTGCGCTGGGCAAGGCTCTGGAGGACCGGGGCGAGATGGCTGAATCCTGGCGGTATTACGAACAGGGCAACGCCCTGAAACGTTCGGAGAGCCACTACCGTCCGGAGATCTTGGAAACCAACACGCGCAAACAGATCGAGGTCTGTACGGCGGATTTCTTTCGGCTGAGGGCCGGGTGGGGCGACCCGCGCCCCGACCCGATCTTCATCGTCGGATTGCCGCGGTCCGGGTCCACCCTGATCGAGCAGATCCTCGCGTCACATTCCCAGGTGGAAGGCACTCAGGAACTGCCGGACATCCAGGCCATGGTCCTTGAGCTCCAGGGGCGGGATCCAGATCTCGACAATCCCAGATATCCGGCGGCGCTGGCGGACCTGGCGCAGGAAGATTTCCTCCGGTTGGGTGACCGGTATCTGACGGACACCCAGGTCTATCGGACGGGCAAGCCCTTCTTCATCGACAAGATGCCGAACAACTTCAGGCATATCGGCCTGATTCAGCTCATGCTGCCCAATGCGCGGATCATCGACGCGCGGCGGGAGCCGATGTCGTGCTGCTTTAGCAATCTGAAGCAGCTTTTTGCCCAGGGCCAGGAATTTTCGTACAGTATCGAGGACATATCGCGTTACTATCTGACCTATCTCGAACTGATGCGGCATTGGGACCAGGTCTTGCCTGGGCGAATACTGCGGGTTCAGCATGAAGATGTCGTGGCCGATCTGGAGGGCAGCGTTCGACGGATACTCAGCTATTGCGGCCTAGGGTTCGAACAGGCCTGTGTTGATTTTCACAAGACAAAACGCAGCGTACGGACGCCGAGCTCCGAGCAGGTGCGGCAGCCCATTTTCCGCGACAGTCTCGATCAGTGGAAGCGATACGACTTCGCGCTTAGCCCGCTGAAGACGGCGCTCGGTGACGCTCTGCTTCACTATCGCAGCTAGCTCATTTCGGGCTCTTGAGCCGCGGCTGGGGTTCATCGGCTTCCGCAAAGCCGACGAATTTCTTGCGCAGCTGGTGGATGGCCTCGACGCGGGTCTCGGTCGCCTTGAGTTCACTGGCGACGCTGGCGAGGAGAAGCTCGAAAAGCAAATAGACCATGCTGAGACTTCTTATGCCGAAGTCCGTTTCGATCATCAGCACGTTGTCGGTGAGACCGCGCGCCCAGTGGCAATAGACGTCGGTCAGGATGATGATGCGGATGTTCCGCGCGGCGGCCTCTTCGGCCAGCAGCCTGAAGTGGCGGGAATAGCGGCGAAAATCGATCAGGATCAGGCAGGCGTCGGGATCGGTGTCGAGGAGCAGGTCGGCATAGGAGCCGTCGCTGCCGTCTGAGAAATAGACGCGCGGCCGAAGGCTTTGAAGCGTGCTGGCGAAGCCCAGGCCGATGAAACGGCCCATGTGAAAGCTTGCGACGTGAACCACCTTGGCTGAGGCGATCAGCGATACGATGCGCGGCCAGTCCGAAGATTGGGGGATCTGGTAGACATCGACCAATCCCTTGATCTTGGCCTTCAAGGAGGCGGAGGTGAAGGTCGCCTTCGAGACCTCGTTTCCGCTCCAGGCATTTTCACCGGAGCTTTCACGCAGTTCGGCCTTGATGTCCCGCAGGTCGACATAGCCGAGCTTTTTGATGTAGCGGCCAACCGTCATCGGGCTGACAGCCACGCGTTTGGAGATAGAAGCCGCGGTTTCGAACGGCAACTCGTGCAGGTGATTGAGAAAGAAGGTGGCGAGCTTCTGCTCTGACGGCGTGTAGCTTTTCCAGTCCTTTTTGATCGTCTTTTCGATTTTCAGCATCGCATCTTCCAAACTGTCGCCGATCGCGTCGGGGCGCCCCGAACGGCCACGGTTTCTTAGCCAATCGCCGGCGGGAGCAGAAGGGGAGCGTTCTCCTTCGCGGCCGGGAATGATATCATTATAACGTATTGTCATGTTCACGAAATATATATACCAATTTGCCTACGGGCCCGTCGTGGTCCGAAAGGCGAGGGGAAATCATGGCCGGCAGTTTGCGCAGATCCCTTCTGGGGACAGCTTTTTGGGCCGGAACGGTAACGTTCGCGGCGTCGGCGCAAGCCCAGGCCGTGCGGGACCCTGGACCGGCCCGTGTGACCTCGATGAGCGAGATCGTCGTCACCGCCGAAAAGCGCACCCAGAGGCTGCAGGACGTCGCCGCCTCGGTCAGCGTGATCGGCGGCCTGCAGCTGGATGCGATGCGGTCGACGCAACTGTCGGACTGGGCGGGTTTCGTACCGGGCCTGGACATCACCAATAATGGCGCACCCGGTGAAACCATGATCGCCCTGGATGGCGTTGGGCCGCTTGGCGCCGCGTCGGAGGTCGGCCTCTATGTCAATGACACCCCGATCGGATCGAGCAGCAGCTTCCAAGGCGGGAACGGCTTCTCCATCGATCTGATGCCTTACGACCTTGATCGGGTCGAGGTGCTGCGCGGACCTCAGGGCACGCTCTATGGCGCCAGCACCATGGGCGGCCTGCTCAAATATGTGCTGAAATCCCCCGACCTGATGCGGTTTTCTGGTCGGGTTGGTGGTGACGTATTCGGCGTTCAGCACGGGGAGGGCGCCGGTGGGGGCGTTCGTGGCGAGGTCAATCTGCCCGTCGTCGACGGCAAGCTCGCACTCCGCGTCTCCGGCTATGAAGAGACGACGCCCGGCTATATCAATAACGCCATAACCGGTCAGAAGGGCGACAACGCCCTGCGTCAGAGCGGCGGTCGCATCGCGGCGCTGTGGCAGCCGAGATCGGACCTCTCAGTCCAGGTTTCCGGGATCTATCAGAAGAGCCACGCCGCCAACGAATCCTTCGTCGCTCTGAGCCAGACGACCGACCGGCCGATCAGCGGGGGGCTTTCAAATACCAACACCCGGGCGGAGCCCTTCACACAAGAGCTTCAGCTCTATGACGCCACGATCAATTGGGACCTGCACTGGGCGCAGCTTACGTCCGTTTCGAGCTATCAGGACTTCAAGAACGACGTCGTGCAGGACCTCACCGACTATATCGGGGTCTATCTGGGTGACTTTGGCGGCCCGGGGCCTGGGCAATCGGGCTTTCTGGAGCACTACCGGCTGCAGAAGTTCACCCAGGAAGTCCGCCTGTCCTCGCCCAGCGGAGGCGCGTTGGAATGGCTTCTGGGCGGATTCTACACCCATGAAACCGGCGTCAATCACGAGGTCTTCACCGCCTATGATGCAAGCGGCGCCCTGGAGCCGGCGCTGAATCCATTGGAATCTGTGGATCTGCCGAGCACATATGAGGAAGCCGCCGTGTTCGGCGACGCGACCTACCACTTCACCAGCTGGTTCGACCTGTCGGCGGGGCTTCGCTATGCCCATAACAGCCAGACCTTCACTCAGACCGAAGGCGGTTTCCTGCTAAACCCCGCCGACCCATCCGCCGCGGTGGTCGTCTTGCCGGGAAAGTCGAGCGAGGGCGTTACGACCTTCTCGGTCAGCCCCCGGCTCCATCTCAACCATGACATCATGCTCTACGGTCGGATCGCCAGCGGGTATCAGCCTGGCGGCCCCAACGCCGTTATTCCGGGCGCAGGTGGGAGCGTGCCGTCTCAATTCAATTCCTCTCAGCTGGTCGACTATCAGGTGGGCGTCAAGTCAACCTTTCTCAGCGGTCGGGCTACGGCTGATCTGTCAGTCTTCTATATCGACTGGAGTAAGATCCAGGTTTCCGTGCAGGTCGGCGCTCAGAGCGCGATCGAAAACGCCGGCGCGGCGAAGAGCCAGGGTGTCAATTTCAGCGGGACCTATTCTCCGGTCCACGGCTTGGTGCTCGGGGGCAATCTTGCCTATACCGACGCCTATCTGACCAGCGCTGTTCCTTCCATCACCGCGGCCAGCGGGGCTCGTCTGCCTGCCGTGCCCCTGTGGGGCGGTTCGCTCACAGCGGAATATTCGGTGACTTTGGCCAATGACTGGCGAGCCTTCACCGGCGCGGGCTACCGCTATGTCGGATCTCGCTTCTCCGATGTCGAAGGCTCGACCTCTGGCGGAACAGCCCAGGGGATCCTGGCCAAGGCCTATCAGGTCGTCGACCTGCACGCCGGGGCGACGCGAGGCGGCTGGACGGTGTCGTTGTTTGCAAAAAACCTGCTGGATAATCGCGCCTATCTCGCGCCGTCCAACTACTTCAACGACGCGGTCGGCCTGCCCATCGATATCAGGGCCCCGGTTCTGCAGCCTCGCACCGTGGGCGTCAGCGTCGACAAGTCCTTCTGATCGCTCGGTGATTTCGATCGGCGCCGTCGAGCGCCGCACGAGCGAGTACTGCGCCCGATACGCCAATCCGCTCCACGCCAACGGAGCGGCCCTCAAATCGCTATTTGGGAGATCAACGACATGCGACCTGCTTCGACCCCGCCCGCCCTGACCCTGGCCGCACTCTTCAAGCAGGCTGGCTTCAAGCTGGCCGGCTGCGCCTTGGCCGGCGCCTTGGCCTTGGGCGCTCCGAGCGCAGGCGCGACCCCGGTTGCGCCGCACCCGGCTTCGCCGCCCGCCGCCGTCTCGACGCCGGCCCGCGCCTTGACCGCCACGGACGTGGAAGCCTGGCTCGACGGCCTGATGCCGACGGCGCTGAACACGGCGCAGGCGCCCGGCGCGGTCGTCGTGGTGGTGAAGGACGGTCAGGTGCTGGTTGAGAAAGGCTACGGGTACGCCGACTATCAAAAGCGTTTGCCGGTCGACCCGCGCTCGACCCTGTTCCGCCCAGGCTCGACGTCCAAACTATTCACCTGGACCGCGGTGATGCAGTTGGTGGAGCAGGGCAAGATCAACCTCGACGCCGACGTTAACACCTATATTGATTTCAAGATCCCCGCCCGGCACGGCATCCCCGTGACCATGCGTCAATTGATGACGCACCGGGCAGGCTTTTCCGAAACCGCCAAGGATCTGATCGCCTATGGCAAGGCGCCGCCACCGCTGGGCGACGTGCTCAAGCGCTATGTGCCACCGCGGATCTTCGACCCCAGCCAGGGCCCCGGCTATTCAAACTACGGCGCGGCCTTGGCCGGCTATATTGTTCAGCGCGTGTCCGGCCAGCCCTTCGACGACTATATCGCTCGACACATCTTTGCACCGCTGAACATGGCGCATTCGTCCTTCGCCCAGCCTCTGCCGGCGACCTTGGCGCCCCTGATGTCGACGGGCTACGAGACCTGGGACAAGCCGGCCCCGGGGTTCGAGATTATCGATGTTGGTCCGGCCGGCGCCCTTTCGGCGACCGGGGATGACATGTCCCGGTTCATGATCGCCCAGCTTCAGCTTGGGCGTTATGGCGCCAATCAGATCCTCAAGCCCCAGACCGCCCAGATGATGCACACGGCCATCACCAGGGCTTTCCCCGATCTGAACGGCAATGCGCTCGGATTCTACGAGCAGAATATCAACGGCCATCGCGTGATCGCCCACGGCGGCGACACCAATTTCTTCCATTCCGATCTCAGCCTGTTCATCGACGACAATGTCGGCCTGTTCATTTCGGTCAACGCCAAGGGCAAGGAAGGGCTGGGTGAATTCCTTCGGCAGAGCCTGTTCGAGGCTTTCGCCGATCGATACTTCCCCGGCGCGAGCGATCTGTCCCGTATGGACCTCGCGACGTCCAAGACGGATGCGGCGGCGATGGCCGGCTCCTACGTCTCTTCGCGCGGCTCGAAGTCAACCTTCGTCAAGATGATCGGGTTCATCAGTCCGTCGGTGGTGACGGCGAACGCCGACGGCACGATCACCGCCGCTCCTGTCGGTCAGCCCGAGACCTTCTTCGAAACCAAGCCCATGATCTGGCAGCAGATCAATGGGCACGACCGAATTCAGGCGGAGGTCAAAGGCGGTCGCGTCATCCGTTGGGGCAGCGACACCGCCGCGCCCATCATGGTCTACGAACGCCCTGAGGGGATCGCCGGAACCGGGCTGGAAATGCCGTTCGCGGCGGCGGCGATGGCGCTGTTGAGCCTGACCGCCGTCCTCTGGCCGGTCGTCGCCCTGGTGCGGCGGCGCTACCAGAAGACCTTCAGCCTGACGGGACCGCGCGCCGTGGCCTATCGTCTCGTTCGGGCCGCGGCCGTTCTCTCTCTGGTCGCCATCGGCCTTTGGTTCGTGGTCGTGATGCTGGTTTCCGACACCACCGGCGACAATGTCGCCGTCTTCCTCCATCTGGCCCAATTGACCGCGTTGGTCGCATTCGCCGGTGGCTTGATCGCGGCGCTGTGGAACCTGTCTTGGGCCTTCAAGAGCGGAACCTGGTTCAGCAGGCTCTATGCGGTTCTGTTGGTGATCGCCTTCTCCGTGATGCTGTGGATCGGGTTGAGCTATCACCTGATCGGGTTCAGCGGCCAATATTAAATTTCGCGGAGTAATTTAGCCATGAATAGCCCGCCTATGCTGGCCCTCGACGCTCGCCTGAATACTTTGGTTCTGAAAGAGCCTTTCCACATATCCGGCCATGTCTTTTTGGACACGCCGGTCTTGGTCGCCACCTTGACCGGGGCCGGCCTGGCGGGCAGGGGCGAGGCGGCCGGGGTCTATTATACCGGCGATACGCCCGAACGGATGGTCGAGACCCTTGAAGGTTTTCGGGCGGAGATTCAGGCCGGTCCGTCACGGATGGCTTTGCGTGAACTGCTCCCGGCCGGCGGGGCGCGCAACGCCGTCGATTGTGCGCTCTGGGAACTGGAAGCCTTACGCGCAGGCTGCGCTGTCTGGCAGTTGGCGGGGCTGGAACCGCCCAGGCCCAGGCTCACCACCATGACCGTCGGCGCGGCGAGCCCCGGAAAGATGGCCAGTGATGCGCAAGCCTTCGACACCGCCAAGGCTATCAAGCTGAAGCTGACCGGTGAGACCGACCTGGATATCGAACGGGTCAGGGCGGTGCGCAAGGCGCGTCCCGACGTGTGGCTGGGCGTTGACGCCAACCAGGGCTTTACGCCGGCCACAATTGCGCCGCTGATCGGAACGCTGGTGGATTGCCGGGTCATGTTGGTCGAGCAACCCTTCGCCCGTGGGCGCGAGGACGATATGCAAGCGATCGACTTTCCCATGCCGACGGCGGCGGACGAAAGCTGCCTTGATCTCGCCGAGCTTGAGCAGATCCACCCCCATTTCGACGTGATCAACATCAAGCTCGACAAATGCGGGGGACTTACCGAGGGACTGATGATCGCCGGGCGCGCCAGGGCGCTGGGTCTGAAAGTCATGGTGGGCTGCATGATGGGATCCAGTCTGGCGATGGCGCCTGGATTCGTGCTGGGCCAGCTTTGCGACGTGGTCGACCTCGATTCGCCCATCTCGTTGCTGAACGATTCAAGCCCCGCGGTTCAGTACAGGGCGGGCGACATTTTCAGTCCGTCCGAGGTTTGGGGCGGGACCCCGGCGGCTCAGTTTACGCTCGCCCCGGCGGACAGGTAGCCGATGGCCGCCGGCGCCGCCTCGGGCTCCTGGTTTGGCCAGCCGAAGGGACTGACAATCCTGTTCCTGACCGAGATGTGGGAAAAGTTCTCCTTCTTCGGCATGCGGACCTTGCAGGTCTACTACATGACCAAGGAGCTGCATTTCGCGCAGGACAAGGCGTCGATGGTCTATGGCCTGTACGCGGCCGGGGCCTATTTCACGCCGATCATCGGTGGGGCGATTTCCGACCGCTGGTTGACGCGGCGGACGGCGGTGATCGGTGGCGGCCTGGTGATGGCGTGCGGCCATTTCATGATGGCGTTCGAGCCGCTGTTCTATCCGGCATTGGTCTTGATCGCCCTGGGCAACGGCTTTTTCCTGCCCAACCTGCCGAGCCAGGTTCGGCATCTGTACGAGGCCGACGATGTGCGCCGCGGCTCGGCCTATAACATCTATTATGTGGGCATCAATCTGGGCGCCTTCCTGGCCCCGCTGGTCTGCGGAACCCTGGGCGAACTCTATGGCTGGCACTATGGGTTCGCCGCCGCCGGGGTCGGCATGTGTCTCGGTCTGGCGATCTATGTGTTCGGCGGCCGGCACCTGCCGCCCGAGCCAGTCAAACAGGTGAAGGCGGCGGCGAGTCCCGCGGCGCGAACGCCGGTGGCGACCATCCTCATCCTGCTGATGGTCGGCGTCGCCGTCGTGATCTACCGCAGCACCTATGAGCAGACCGGCAACACCCTGGCCCTGTGGACCGACACCAATGTCGATCGCCAGTTTCTAGGTCTCACCATTCCGGCGACCTGGTTCCAATCACTCAACCCCATGTTCGTGTTTCTGTTGACCCCAGGGCTGGTGAGCCTGTGGAACCGCGCCGCCGCCAGGAAGGGCGATCTGTCGCCGTTTCACAAGATGGCCCTGGGCGCCTTGGGAGCCGGCGTCTCCTATGCGCTGCTCGCCGCCGTCAGCTATGCGAGCGCCCTTTCGGGGCACAAGCCGAACTGGCTTTGGCTGGCCGGCTTCTTTGTTCTGTTCACGGCCTCGGAGCTCTATATTCTCCCCGTCGGACTGGGCCTTTTCGCCCGGCTCGCCCCGTCGGGTCTGGGCGCCACCGCCGTCGCCGCATGGTTCTTCGCAGCCTTCGCCGGAAATCTTGCGTCAGGCTTCATCGGGGTTTGGTGGAGCGCGCTGCAGCCGCCGATCTTTTTCCTGGCCATAGCCGGCATAACGGTGGTTTCCGCCTTGATGCTGTTGGCGGCCGCGCAGATCGCGGCGCGCGTGGGTGTCAAAGAGGCGTAGATCCAACGGCGCGGGCGCCGGGCTGCTTGAAAGCGCCGGGCCAAATCCCAGATAATGACTGAAGGGAGACTTGGCCCATGACGTCACCATTCGATGGACTTGAGGTGGAGGAAAATCTGCGGCCGGTCGCGCGGTCGTTCGATTTTGACTTGAACCACTCCCTTTCGTCCGTTGTCGCTCTGGAAGCCCGGATCGGGGACGACGCCTTCACCGCCGAGACCTTGGGCGTCGAGCGGGTCGGCAATGCGATCGTGATCAGCGCCGCAGGCTTGGTCTTGACCATAGGCTACCTCGTCACGGAAGCCGAAGAGGTGATCTTGACCACCGGTGATGGGCGACGCGTTCCCGCCCACGTCCTCGGGGTCGACCCGGTCACGGGGTTTGGCCTGCTTCACGCCCTGGAGCCCCTGAACCTGCCCGCGATGCCCATCGGCGATTCCCGAAAGATCAAACCGGGGGACAAGGTGGTCTGCGCGGGCGGTGGGGGACGAGCGCACGCCCTGGCCGGGCGGCTTCTCGCCCACGCGCCCTTCTCCGGCTATTGGGAATATCATCTGGATGACGCGCTGTTCGTCGAGCCCGCTCACCCCCATTGGAGCGGCGCGGGGCTGATCAATACGTCCGGCCAGCTCGTGGGCGTGGGCTCGCTGCGGATGGAACAGGTCGCTGACGATGAGGTCCGCCCGCTCAACATGTTTGTGCCCGCCGAGCTTCTGCCGCCGATTCTCGATGACCTGGCCCGGGGCCGGCCAACGCGTCCCGCGCGCCCCTGGCTGGGGATCTTGGCGCAGGAGTTTGAATCGCAGGTTGTCGTGATCGACGTCTCGTCAGGCGGTCCCGCGGCGCTGGCGCGGCTGCGCAAGGGCGACATCATTCAAAAGGTCGGCGGCCGGCGCGTCGAAGATCTGGCGAGCTTCTATAAGCATTTATGGGCGCTTGGCCCGGCGGGCGTGGCGGCGCCTTTGACGGTGCAGCGTGGCGGCAAGACCTTCGATGTGGAGGTTTTGTCCGCCGATCGCGCCTCGCGACTGAAGAAGCGCCGCCTCAACTGATACCAGCGGTCTTTGCGATTGATCACTGAGGGTCTTGCCTATCCCTCGCCGTCATCGCCGCGCAGGCGGCGATCCATGCCGTGAAGCGGCTGGCTGTCGGGCAAGGCCATGTCGATCTATGGCGGCTCGTTCGAGATTCAGAACAACATCGTCTCCAAACGCATTCTCGGCCTGCCCGACACGACCAATTCGGCCTGAGGCGGGCGGCGCAGCGAAAGGATCAGATCAGGCCAAGCCGGGCCGGCCGAGTTCGGCTATGGTCGCCTCGACACCACCGAATCCTGGAGGCTGCATGGCTCGACGCGATCTGACCGGGGCGGTGGATTTCGCCTATCTCGAGGCCTATGCCGCGCATGATCAGGGCGTGGTCGATGAAGTCTTGGGGCTGTTTCGGGAACAGGCGGCGCTGTGGATGCGGTTGCTGGATCCACAAGCGGACGGCGAAGGCTGGCGTGACGCGGCCCACAGTCTGAAGGGCTCGGCCAGGAGCATCGGCGCCGGCGCCCTGGCCGACGCCTGCGCCGCTGCGGAGGTGTCGGGCGCCGACCAGATGGCGCGAGCGGCGCGGCTGGGCGAAGTGCGGGACGCCCTGGACCTGGCCCTGGCCGATATCGCCGCCTATCTCCACGAACAGGCGCTGCGCTCCTTGAAAGGCCCCGCCATCTGACGGGGCTCCTCTTGGGCGAGGCGGGCTATTTGCCGTGGGTGGCGTCCCAGATCGCGGCGTCGAGGTCCTTGGTCGCTTCGTCGATATTGTTGAGCGCGACCTTCTTCAGCAGAATGGCCTTGGGGTTGTCTTCCTCAGCGTTGACGTCCCTGTGGGCGGCGCGCAGCAGATCCTGGGCCCGTTTCAGGCGATCGGCCCTTGAGGCCGGCGCATCGGCGGCGGGATGATCTTCCAGAGCCTTGCCATCGCTGACGGCGTCGCGCTGGATGTCGCTGATCGCGGCCACGATCTTCTGAATCGCCGCATCTTCATGATTGCTGACCACGGCGTCGCCTTGCCGGTGGCTGATCAGCCAGCGCGCCGAGCGCAGGTCGGTCAGGGCGTGCAGGAAGCCGGGATGCTTGCCGGGCAGGTCGGCCTGTGCCGACAGCGGCGCTGCGAGAAACAGGGCCACGGCCGCCGCGGCGGCGGCGGACTTCGCAAGATTGAGTTTCATGGGCTTTCCTCGAGTTGTGTCCGCCGCAAACGGTTCGGGTGGAAGTTGGTTCCTGGTAACCTCTCAGGTCTTGCGGCGCGAAATTGTGGCGGCCGCCACAATGCGCTGAGCACCTGACTATGCTCATTCGTCCGCATCCCGCGTCGACGAATTGCGGTTCGCCCCGTCAGGCAGCCGTCTAAATTCCCGCCCCATTGTCCAGGGTTCGCAGGACCGCTTCGTGCGCCTCGGCTTCGGCGATCAGCCAGGCGACGAAGGCCTTGACCTGGGGCAGGCGGCCTTTGGCCTTGGGGTGCACGACATGATAGGCGAAGTCGACGGCGGTGGCGATCTGGAACGGCGCCACCAGCCGGCCGGCGTCGAGGTCGGCCTGGGCCAGGGTGCGCTTGGCCAGCGCCACGCCGCGGCCGCCGATGGCGGCCTCGATCACCAGGCTGGACTGGTTGAAGCGCGGGCCTCGGGCGCCGTCCACGCCTTTGACGCCCCGGGCCGCCAGCCACATGGTCCAGTCGGGGCAGGAATCGTCTGCGTCCGGCGAGCCGTCGTGCAACAGCACCTGGTCGCCCAGATCCTGCAATTCGTTCAGCGGCTGACGCTCCAGCAGTTCCGGGCTGGCCACGGCGATCACCGTCTCCTGCATCAGCCGAATCACTTCCAGGCCAGGATAGCGGCCGGTGCCGTAACGGATGGCGAGGTCCACCTCGCCACTGTTGAAATCCACCAGTTCCATGCCGGCGGACACCCAGACATCGACCTGAGGATGCAGGGCTTCGAATCGTCCGAGCCGCGGCACCAGCCACTTGGCGGCGAAGGAGGGGGCGACCGAGACGGTCAGGCGCCGCCCGTCAACGGCGGCGGTAAGCATGGAGGCGGCCTCGGCCAGGCGGTCGAAGGCTTCGCGTAGGGCGGGCAGGGCGGTCTGGGCCGGGTCGGTCAGCAGCAGCCCCTTGGGCGTGCGCTTGAACAGGGCGACGCCGACATAGTCCTCCAGATTCTGAATCTGTTGGCTGACGGCGCCGGGGGTCACCGACAACTCATCCGCCGCGCGGCTGAAATTCAGGTGGCGGGCCGCCGACTCGAAAGCGCGCAAGGCGTTCAAAGGCGGCAGGCGGCGGCGTTGTTCCATCAGTTTTCCTGAACCGAGCGGCAGAAGTCCTTGTTTGCGAAGTGGCAGGCCGACGACCATTTTGCAACCGTCGACGCAGCTTCGGTTGCGCTGGCGGCGACGCGAACGGTCGGGGCGGCTGTGATCGGCCCGCCCCGTCTTCTTATTGGACCCTAGAGGATCTAAAGGCCATGTCCCGCGGCCCGCGCCAACGCGATCCCTCCAGCCGGCTGGTGGTGCTGAACAGTCGCGCCTCCAAGCAAGGCGGCGGTAGGGCCGGCGTCGTATGGCTGGTCGGCGCGGGACCGGGCGATCCGGACCTGTTGACGGTCAAGGCCCTGCGACTGTTGCAGAGCGCGGATGTCATCGTTCATGACCGCCTGACGCCGCAGCCGATCCTGGACCTGGCCAGCCCCTCGGCGCGGATGATCGATGTGGGCAAGCGTAAATCGCGCCACACCCTGCCTCAGGACGACATCAACCGGCTGTTGGTCGCCCTGGCCCTGGATGGGCTGGTGGTGGTGCGGCTCAAGGGCGGCGATCCCTTCCTGTTCGGCCGCGGCGGCGAAGAGATGCTGGCCTGTCGCGAGGCGGGCGTCGACGTGCATGTGGTTCCCGGCGTCAGTGCGGCCCTGGCGGCCTCGGCCGATATCGGCGCGCCCCTGACCCATCGAGGCCTGGCCCAGGCGGTCACCTTTGTCACCGGGCATGCCGCTGGCTCCGCCGATCCCGATCTCGACTGGGTGGCCCTGGCGCGGCCCAACCAGACCCTGGCCATCTATATGGGCCTGACCACGGCGGGACGGATCGCCGGGCGCCTGATGGCGGCCGGCCGCGACGGAGCGACGCCGGTGGCGGTGGTGGAAAGCGCCAGCCTGCCGCACGAGCGTCGCCTGGTGACCACCTTGGCCGGCCTTGAGGCGGCGGTGGCCGATTTGGACGGTCCAGCTCTGTTGATCGTCGGCGAGGTCGCGGCCCTCGCGGATGTTTCGGGTCTGGGCGCCGCCCCCGCCTTTGAAGAAACCCCTGTTTTGGAATTGAAGTCATGATGGCGCTGACCGCCAATCGGTTGATCGACGGCGAGGTGGTGTTCTGGGCCCAGGGCCGCTGGGTGGAGCAGTTCGGCGAGGCCGAGGTGTTCGACGCCGACACGCCCGCCGGCGAGGCCGAGGCCGCGGCCAAGAGCCAGCCCAATGTTGTGGTCGAGCCCTATCTGATCGAAGTGGCCGAGGCCGGCGACGGCGTGGCGCCGGTGGCTTATCGCGAGCGCCTGCGCGCGCTGGGCCCCACCAACACCCCCGACCACGGCAAACAGGCCATGGGCGGCCACGCTATCGAGCTTATTGCTCACGCCGACGGGGTCGCCCGCTCCGGCGGCCGCCACAACCTGATCAAGCGCAAGTAGAGGCCTGATCGATGTACCAGTACGACGCCATAGATAAGGCCTTCCTGACCGACCGGGTGGCGGAATTCCGCCATCAGGTGGCCCGCCGCCTGGCCGGGGAGATGAGCGAGGACCAGTTCAAGCCCCTGCGGCTGATGAACGGCCTCTATCTGCAGCTGCACGCCTATATGCTGCGGGTGGCGATCCCCTATGGAACCTTGAACGCACCCCAACTGCGCCGGCTGGCCCACATCGCCCGCACCTATGACAAGGGCTATGGCCACTTCACCACGCGCACCAATCTTCAGTTCCACTGGATCAAGCTGCGCGACGCGGCCGATATCCTGCAATCCCTGGCAGAGGTCGACCTGCACGCCATCCAGACCTCGGGCAACTGCATCCGCAACACCACCGCCGACCCCCATGCGGGAGCCACGGCCGAAGAGGTCGATGACCCGCGGGTCTGGGCCGAGGTGATCCGCCAGTGGTCGACCCTGCACCCGGAATTCACCTACCTGCCGCGCAAGTTCAAGATCGCCATCACCGGCGCGGCCAAGGATCGCACTGCGGCGCGCACCCACGATATCGGCCTGGCCCTGCGCCGGGGCCGCGACGGCGCTCTGGGCTTTGAGGTGATGGTTGGCGGCGGCCTGGGTCGCACGCCCTATATCGGCCAGACGATCCGGGAACACCTGCCGGTCGGACATCTGCTGTCCTATCTGGAGGCGATCCTGCGGGTCTATAACCGCCATGGCCGCCGCGACAATATCTACAAGGCGCGGATCAAGATCCTGGTCGCCCAACTAGGCGCCGCGGAATTTGGCCGCCAGGTCGAGGCCGAATGGGCCCAGATCAATCAGTCCCGCGCCGACCTGCCCGACGAGGAGCTGGCGCGTATCCGGGGCTATTTCTCGCCGCCGGCTTTCGAGGTGCTGCCCGCGACCTCCAGCGTTTTCGAAGCCGCCAAGGCGGCCGATCCGGCCCTGGCCCGGTTTGCGCGGCAGAACATCCATCCGCACAAGATTCGCGGCTATACCATCGTCGACGTGTCGCTGAAGAAGCCGGGCGAGACCCCCGGGGACGCCAGCGCCGAGCAGATGGAGCTGGTCGCCGACTTGGCCGAGCGCTTCGGCTTTGGTGAGATCCGCGTGACCCACGAGCAGAACCTGGTCCTGCCGCATATCAAGCTGGACGACCTGCCGGCGGTGCACGCGGCCCTGCGCGAGGCCGGTCTGGCCACGCCCAATATCAACCTGGTCAGCGACATCATCGCCTGCCCGGGCCTGGACTATTGCGCCCTGGCCAATGCCCGCGCCATCCCGATCGCCCAGGACATCGCCCGCCGCTTCGCTGATCCGGAGACAGCCGAGAATGTGGGCGAGCTCAAGATCAAGATCTCGGGCTGCATCAACGCCTGCGGCCACCACCATGTGGGCCATATCGGCATTCTGGGCGTCGATAAGAAGGGCGAGGAGTTCTATCAGCTGACGCTTGGCGGCTCGGGCGCCGAAGACGCCGAGGTCGGCAAGATCCTGGGACCGGCCCTTCCGGCGGTCCGCGTCGCCGAGGCCGTCGATCAGCTGGTTGAGGTTTACTTGCGCGAGCGCAAGGACGGCGAACGATTCCTGGACACCTATCGGCGCACAGGACTCGAACCCTTCAAGGAGGCGGTCTATGTCGCGGCTCATTAGGCATCAGGACGGCGCCTTCGCCGAGATCGACGACCGCTTCACCCTGGTCGCTGACGACGAACCCGTTCCCGAGGGCGACGTGATCATTTCCCTGGCCCGCTTCCAGGCCGAGGGCGAGAACCTGGTCAGCAACAGCCGCCAGGTCGGCGTGCGCTTGGAGCCGGATCAGGCGGTCGAGGACCTGGCCTATGACCTGCCAACCATCCCGGTAATCGCGCTCAGCTTCGCCAAGTTCCGCGACGGGCGGCCCTACAGCTCGGCCCGGCTGCTGCGCGAACGGTTCGGCTATGCCGGCGAGGTGAGGGCGGTGGGCGACGTGCTGCGCGAGCAGGCGCTGTTCATGCTGCGCTGTGGCTTCGACAGCTTTGTTCCCGCCGACGGATCGTCCGCCGGGCAATGGGCGGCGGCGACGCAACGCTACCGTCATGTCTATCAGCGTGCGGCTGATCCGCGCGAAGTCGCTTTTGAAGAACGCACCCAAGCGGGTGCGGGAGTTGGTCATGGCCTATGAAGGCTCTGAAGTGATCGATACCGTCGCCGAGCTGAACGCGCGCCTGCGAGACGCCGAGCCCCAGGAGATCCTGCGCGCGGCGATCGGCCGCTATGGCAAGCGCGTGGCCCTGGTGTCCTCGTTCGGCTCCGAATCGGCCGTGCTGCTGCACATGGCCGCCCAGATCGATCCGAACGTCACCGTGCTGTTCCTCGACACTGGCATGCTGTTCGGCCAGACCCTGGACTATCGCAAGCAGCTGTCCGCCAAGCTTGGCCTGACCGATGTGCGCGACCTGCGCCCGCAGTTCCAGGACATCGCCCTGCACGACCAGAACGCCGACCTGTGGAAGACCGACACCGACGCCTGCTGCAATATCCGCAAGGTTCTGCCCCTGGATCGCGCGCTGGCTGGCTATGAGGGCTGGATCACCGGCCGCAAGCGGTTCCAGGGCGGCGATCGGCTGCGGCTGCAGGTGGTCGAGCAGGGCGAGCATCAGGTCAAGTTCAACCCCCTGGCCAATTGGTCCAAGGAGCAGATCGAGGCCTATGCCGCCGAGCACGACCTGCCGGCGCACCCGCTGGTGGCCTTCGGCTACCCCTCGATCGGCTGCTGGCCCTGCACCAATCCGGTCGAAGACGGCCAGGATGAGCGCGCTGGCCGCTGGGCGGGTTCGCAGAAGACAGAATGCGGCATTCATACGCCGCGGGCGACGCAAGCTGTCGAAGTCGGCGGCGATATCTGATACGTCGCCGGAAAATCTCTAGAGTTGGACCAAGAATGACAGACGCCGTCGCCGCCCCGGCTCCCGCCGCGGCCAAGGCCCGTGGGGCTTTCAATGTCGAACGCGTGACCTGGGTGAAGCATTGGACCGACAGCCTGTTTTCGCTGCGGACCACGCGCGATCCAGGCTTTCGCTTCACCACGGGCCAGTTCGTGATGCTGGGCATAGAGGTCGACGGCAAACCGCTGCTGCGCGCCTATTCGATCGCCAGCCCGGCCTGGGCCGACGAACTGGAATTCTATTCGATCAAGGTGGCGGACGGCCCGCTGACCTCGCGCCTGATGCAGATCAAGGAGGGTGACGAGATCCTGATCGGCAAGAAGCCCACCGGCACCCTGGTGCTCGATGGCCTTCGCCCTGGCCGCAACCTCTATCTGGTGGGCACCGGCACGGGCCTGGCGCCGTTCCTCGGCCTGGCGCGGGATCCGGAGGTCTATGAGCGCTTCGACAAGGTGGTGGTCACCCACACGGTGCGCGAAGTCGCCGACCTGAACTATCGCGAGTTTCTGTCCCACGACCTGCCCAACGACCCGGACCTGGGCGAACTGGTGGCGCCCAAGCTGATCTATTATCCGTCGGTGACGCGTGAGCCCTTCATCCATCAGGGCCGGATCACCGACCTGATCCAGTCGGGCCAGCTGTTCAGGGACATCGGCTTGCCGGAAATCGATCCGGCCCAGGATCGGCTGATGCTGTGCGGCGGGCCGTCGGTGCTGGCCGATCTCAAAGCCATGCTGCTGGCGCGGGGATTCGAAGAGGGCGCAGTGTCCAATCCCGGCGATTTCGTGCTGGAACGGGCCTTCGTCGAGACCTGAGGCCAACGGCCTTTGGTTTGACCGTTGGTGTTTGTTTTTCCCGTCATGGTCGGCGTATGCCGGCCATCCATGCCGTGAACGAACGGGCGAGGCTATGGGCGTGGGACTCATCCTGAAGGCTTGGTGCGGCTTGACCTTCACGGCATGGGTCGCCGCGACGAGCGCGGCGATGACGGCGATGGATGGGCGGAACCCTCAGCGGTCAGTCTCACAGGCCGCTGGTATAAGACTGTTGAAAGGGGCGCGCAGGCCCTATCGCGCGTCGGCGAGCTTGGCCAAGGCGCCGCCGTCGGTCGGCGGACAGCCTTCGAACGAGCCGACCCTGGTTACGGTGACGGCCTTCATATTGACCCCGGCCAGGGCCTTCATCGAGCCGGCGCCACGGCCGGTGAACAGGTCGATGCGGGCGCCCTTGATGCCGCCGCCGATGTCGGAGACATACCAGAAGCCGTCATGCACGCCGCCGTCGGGCAGACGTAGGCCGGCCGTTTCCTTGATGAAGACGATCGAGTGGCGCGCCACGACCGACGGGTCCGCCGCCACGGTGCGCATGGCCGAGACCGGGCAACCGAGCGAATCGCGCGAGCCCATGCCGCGGCCGGCATGATAGAGGCTGACTTTCAGATTCCAGTCCGAAGACGTATCAGGCGCAACCTCAGTAGAGGCGATAGCGTCGCCGATCGGATCATAGCCCGGTGGAAGCGGTTCGGCGCCGAAGGTCATTGTAGGCAGCGCCAAGGCGGCGAGGCATGCCAGGATACGCTTCATCAGCGTCCTCACTGTTGTTTCTCGTCTCGATCGAGGGGGAGTCCTACAGGCTGAAACCTGTGGGTCAACCCCACCTATTGGCGCAGGCGGACTTGGCGCGGGCCCCTGCCCGTTCTAAATGCAGAACGAAAGGGGATCGGTTGATGACCATGCGCGTTTACGGAGATTCCATTTCCGGCAACTGCCTGAAGGTGAAATGGGCGGCCGATCACCTGGGCGTGGCCTATGAGTGGATTGAGAACGGCGTGATGACGGGCGAGACCCGCTCCGCCGAATTTCTGGGGATAAATCCCGCTGGGCAGGTGCCGGTGGTGATTTTCAGCGATGGCCGCGCCCTGGCCCAGTCCAACGCCATCATCCTGCATCTGGCCGAAGGCTCGAACCTGATTCCCCAGGACGCGTATGAGCGGGCGCGGATGCTGGAATGGTTGTTTTGGGAGCAGTACAGTCACGAGCCCTATGTGGCGGTGGCCCGCTTTAGGGTGAAATATCTGGGCGAGGCGGTTTCCAGCCTCGAGCCGCGACTGGTCGAGCGCGGCCATGGGGCCCTGGCGCGGCTGGAGGCGGGGCTGGCCGCGTCCAGTTTCCTGGTGGGGGAGGACGTGACCCTCGCCGATCTGGCCCTGGTGGCCTATACGCGCATGGCGGGCGACGGTGGTTTCGACCTGGATCTCTACCCCGCCGTTCAGGGCTGGATCGGGCGGGTGGAGCAGGCGCTCAATATCCGCGACTGAGGGCGTTGGGTTTGCAGTGGGGTTCGATGACCGTGTTCTTGCGCCGCTCCGCGGTGATCCTGGCCCTCGCCGCCGCCCTGACCGCGCCAGCCGGCGCCGCCCTGGCCTGGGGCGCGACCGGCCACAGGATGATCGGCCGCCTGGGCGTGGAGGCTCTGTCGGACAGCGTGCCGGCCTTCGTCCGCAGCGATCTGGCGGTCGAAACCATCGGCGAATTGGCCCGCGAGCCGGACCGCTGGCGCGGCGCCGGCAAGACTCACGACAATTTTCGCGACGGCGGCCACTTTGTGGACGTGGACGATAGCGGCCGGGTGCTTGGCGGTCCGCTCCTGTCGGCCCTGCCGTTCACTCGGACCGAATACGAGACCGCCTTGCGCGCGGTCGGCGCCGAGAGCGCCCATGCCGGCTGGTTGCCCTATGCGATCATCGACGGCTGGCAGCAATTGGCCAAGGATTTCACCTATTGGCGGGTCCTGACCGCGGCGCTCCCGCGCGAGAGCGACCCCAAGCGCAAGGCTTGGCTGCAAGCTGATCTGAGGCGGCGCGAGCTGCAAACCGTTCAAGACCTGGGGGTCTGGGCCCACTATGTGGGCGACGCCAGCCAGCCGATGCATGTCAGCGTGCACTACAACGGCTGGGGCGATTTCCCCAATCCCAAGGGCTATACCCAGGATCATGTCCACCTGCCCTTCGAAGGCGCTTTCGTGCGCCAGTGGGTCACTGAGGACGCCGTCCGAGCAGCCATGCCCGCAGCCAAGCCCTGCGCGCCGATCGAAAGCTGCACCGCCCAGTATCTGGCCGACACCGCCGCCTCGGTCATTCCATTTTATGAGCTGCAGAAGGCCGGCGGCCTGAAGGGGCCAGACCCCGCGGGCAAGCCCTTCGCCGTGGCGCGTATCGCCGCGGCCTCGGCGCAGCTGCGGGACATGGTGACATCGGCCTGGGAGGCCAGCGCCCATGGCTCGTTGGGGTATCCGGCGCTCACGGTCGACCAGGTGGTCAAGGAGCGGATCGATCCGTGGAACGCGCTGTACGGTGACGATTGAAGCGCGCCGCGATTGGTTGCAGGGGCGGCGATTGGCGCGGGGATTCGCAGTTTCCGCTTAAGTCCGCCTGGCAATATGTGGTTAAGCTCCCCGCGACCCTGGAGCCCAGGGGAACCGGCAGCGGCGCTGCTTGTTTAGCAGGAGCCGCTGGCGGCGAATGGGCGTGAGCGGAGTAGACGGTTTTTCATGGATCGACCCGCCGAATTCGACCTGCGCACCCGCGACGGCGCGCAGTGGGTCACGCTCACCGGCGATTGGACCGCCATCAATCTCAATCAGGCGGCGGCTCGACTGAAGGTCGCCCTGAAGGGGGTGGGAGAGATTCGCTTTGACCTGAGTGAAATCAATCGGTGCGACACGGCGGGCGCCTTTGCGATCCTGCGGGCAGGGCAGGGGCGGATCGCAGACGATGGCCTGAAGGCCTCGCCGGCTGTCGAGCGCATGTTCGATCTGGTGGCGCGCGCGATCAAGACGGCCCCGGCGGCGGCGCGTCGCCCGTGGTCGCTTTACACCCTGGTCGAACGGCTGGGCCGTGGCCTGGTCGACGTCGCCAGCCACTTTTACGAGACGATGATTTTCTTCGGCCACCTGTTGGTGGCGGTCGGGCGGCTGGCGCTGAACCCAGGTCGGATTCGCTGGGCGGCCTGTTTCAGCCTGGCGGAACGGACCGGGCTGGATGCGATTCCCATCGTCGCCGTCACCACCTTCTTCATCGGGGCCGTGGTCGGGTTTCTGGGCGCGGACGAACTGGCGCAGTTCGGGGCGCAGGTATTCGCGGTCGAGCTGATCGGGATCGCCGTGATGCGGGAGTTCAATATCGTCATCACCGCGGTGCTGCTCGCCGGCCGGTCCGCCTCGAGCTTCGCCGCCGAGATCGGGGCGATGAAGATGAACCAGGAGATCGACGCCATGGAAACCATGGGCGTGGATCCCTTCGAAGCTTTGGTGCTGCCGCGGTTCATCGCCATGCTGATGACTATTCCGCTGCTGACCTTTGTCGCCACCCTGGCGGGGCTGGCCGGGGGGATGGTGGTCAGTTGGTCGGTGCTGGATCTCAGTCCCAGCTTCTTTTTGCAGCGTATTGTGGAGAGCGTCGGCGCCACTCACTTTTGGGTTGGCATGTCCAAGGCGCCCGTGATGGCTATCGCCATTGCGGGGATTGGCTGTCGCCAGGGCATGGAGGTCGGGGGAGATGTCGAATCCCTGGGCCAGCGCGTGACCACGGCGGTGGTCCACGCCATCTTCTCGATCATCCTGATCGACGCGGTGTTCGCCCTTGTCTACATGAAGCTCAACGTATGAGCGATTCAGAAGCAAACGCCGACCGGGCGGCCGACGAGCCGATCATCGTCCAGGGCCTGGTGTCGCGCTTTGGCGAGCACGTGGTCCACGAGGGGCTGGACCTGACGGTCCGGCGCGGCGAAGTGCTGGGCGTGGTCGGCGGCTCCGGCGCCGGCAAATCGGTGCTGCTCAACACCCTGATCGGCTTGAAGCCGCCGGACGGGGGAACGGTGAAGATCTTTGGCCACGACATCGCCCAGGCCACCGAAGCCGATTGGGCGGAGATCGAAAAAAATTGGGGCGTGCTGTTCCAGGCGGGCGCCTTGTTCTCCAACCTGACCGTACGCGAGAACGTGTCCGCGCCCTTGATCGAACATACAGGTCTCGCCCACGACCTGATCGCCGATCTGGCTGATATGAAGATTTCCCTGGCCGGCCTGCCGCCGGATACGGGCGACTTGAAGCCGGCCGAGTTGTCGGGGGGCATGATCAAGCGGGCCGCCTTGGCCCGGGCGCTGGCCCTGGACCCGATTCTGCTGTTTCTGGACGAGCCGACCTCGGGTCTGGACCCGATCTCGGCCGCGGCGTTCGACACCCTGATCGGTGAACTGTCCGACGCCCTGAATCTTACCGTATTCATGATCACTCACGATCTCGACACCCTGCACGCCATCTGCGACCGGGTGGCGGTGATCGCCGACAAGAAGGTGGTGGCGGTGGGCACGATCGCCGAGCTGGAAAAGTCGGACCACCCCTGGATCAAGCAATATTTTCTGGGTCCGCGCGGACGCTCCGCGTCGGGGGCTCGGACCGCGCGAGGAGCGTCCTGATGGAACGACACGCCAACTACGCCCTGGTCGGCATAGCTTCCATCCTGCTGTTCCTGGGGATGGTGGTGTTCGCCTTCTGGCTGGCGCGCTTCCAGTTCACCAAGGAATACGACATCTATAACATCGATTTTGTCGGGCCGGTCCGCGGCATTTCAGAGGGTGGCGAGGTCCATTTCAACGGCATCAAGGTCGGTGAGGTCGCCAAGATCGCCCTCAACAAAGTCAATCCAGCCAATGTGTTGGCGACCATTCGGGTGACCTCCGATGTGCCAATCCGCACCGACAGCTTCGCCACCCTGGAGCCTCAGGGCATCACCGGCGTCAACTATATCCAGATCACGGCCGGCACCGCCGGCAAGCCGCTGCTGAAAACGACCGTGCCCAAGGGGACGATCCCGACCATCGCCAGCAAGTCCAGCGCCCTGTCCGACCTCCTGCAGGGCGGCGGCACGGTTTTGGCGGCGACGGTGGAGGCCTTGAACCGGGTCAACCGGATCCTGTCTGACGACAACATCAAAAGCCTGACGGTCAGCATGCATAATGTGCAGGCGGTGACGGACGAGCTTCGCCAGCGCAAGGCGGTGATCCAGGACGCGGACAACGCCGTCAAGAGCATCGACCAGGCGGCCCAGAGCCTGAAACAGGTCGCCGACTCGGGTCAGCAAATGCTCGGCGGCGATGGCAAGCGCGCCCTGCACGACGTCGCTGACGCGGCCGGTGAGATCAAGGCGACCGCAGTCCAGGCGCACCAGATGCTGTCCAAGCTGCAGGGACCCACCGGCGATTTCGCCACCACCGGCTTGCCGCAGCTGACCCAGTCGGCGGCCTCGCTGCAGCAGACCGCTGAATCGCTGAACCGCCTGGTCAATGAGATCGAACAGAATCCCCAGGTGCTGATCTCCAAGCCCCCCGCTAATGAAGTGCAGGTGAAGCCGTGATCCATCCACGATCTTTCCGCCGCCTGATGGCGCTGGCCCTCGGACTGACCCTTGGCGCGGGCCTGACCGGGTGCGTGACCGTGTTCCCGAAGGCCATCCCCGCACAGATGTATCGTTTCGATGTGTCGCCGAGCGAGACGCCGCCGACCCCCAGCACGGCGACCCCGTTCTCGGTCTATCGCGCGCCCACCAGTTTCAATCGCGGCGCCGATGGGGACAAGATCCTGACCATGACCGGCGACCAGGCCGCCTATGTGGCTGCAGCGCGATGGGTCTCGCCGGCGTCGGTGCTGTTCGACGAAGCCGAATCTCGCGCCTTCGATCTGTCTGGCGGCCCGGCGCGACTGGGGCGGCGGGGCGAACTGGTCAGTGCGCCGATCAACCTGCGGCTGGATGTGGAGGCCTTCGAAACGCGCTATGCCGACGGCCCGGCCGCCGCCCCGACCGTGGTCGTGAGGGTTCGCGCCAATCTGACCCGTGTCGTGGACCGCAAGACCCTGGCGGTGCGCGTGTTCGAAAGCCAGAAGAAGGTGGCGGACAACCGCGTCAGCGCCATTGTGCCGGGCTATGATGCGGCGGTGAGCGACGTGCTGGGTCAGATCGTGGCCTGGACCAATGACGAGGGCTCAAAGCAGACCGGCGCGCCTTAGAACCGCTTCCGGCGGGATCGACGCCGTCGCCCTAACGGCCGATGGAGCTGGCGAATAGGGGCTGGCGGAGCGGGACGGCTCTGCTCAGTCGGGCAGGCCGGCCAGCCGCTTGGCGGCGGTCAGGGTATTTTTCAGCAAGCAGGCGACGGTCATCGGTCCGACGCCGCGCGGCACCGGGGTGATGAATCCGGCCACGGCCTTGGCCTCCGCGAAATGGACGTCGCCCACCAATATGGTCTTGCCCTCGGCCGCCCGTTCGGGCTTGCGCGACGGCACGCGGTTGATGCCCACATCGATCACCGCCGCGCCAGGTTTGATCCAGTCGCCGCGGATCATCTCCGGGCGGCCAACCGCGGCGACCAGGATGTCGCCCAGGCGAGCGACGGAGGGCAGGTCGCGGGTTCGCGAATGGGCGATGGTCACGGTGCAGTCGGCGCGCAGCAGGAGTTGGGCGATGGGTTTGCCGACGAGATTGGAGCGGCCGATCACCACCGCGTGGCGCCCGCGCAATTCGCCCAGGGCGTCCTCAAGCAGCATCATGCAGCCTACGGGGGTCGCCGGGGCTAAAGCCGGCTGGCCTGAGGCCAGAAGGCCGATCGTGACCGGGTTGAGGCCGTCAACATCCTTGGCCGGGTCGATCGCGCCTTGGATCGTCAGGGGGTCAATATGGTCGGGAACGGGGAACTGCACCAGCAGGCCGTGGATGGCCGGATCGGCGTTGAGCTCGGCCACCACCTTCAGCAGGGTCTCCTGAGTGGTCTCGGCCGGCAGGCGCACGGTCAGGGAATGCATGCCGGCTTCCAAGGTCTGCTCGCCCTTGCTGCGCACATAGACCTGGCTGGCCGCATCCTCGCCGACCAGGACCACAGCCAGGCCGGGCTTGAGGCCATGGTCGCGCTTGAGCGCCGCGACCTCCTCGGCGATCCGGATCCTGAGGCTTGCGGCAAAGGCTTGGCCGTCGATGATACGCGCTTCGTGCATGCCCGGCTCCAATGATCGGATGCGGGCTCCTAGGCCGAACCAGGGTTACAAAGCAATCGATTCTCACATGCCAAAAACGAATAGAGCTGAAAACGACAAGGGAGGCGTCGAAATACGACGCCTCCGTCAAAGGTCTTCGGCCTGGTATTGGGTTCAGGTGACCTTTTTGAACACCGTAACGCCCAGCACCAGCATCAGTACGAACAGGGCGAGGGCGATGAAAGCCAGTATCTTGGCCACGGCGAATGAGGCGCCAGCGACGCCGGTAAAGCCGAATACAGCGGCGATCAGTCCAATCACCAGAAAAACGAGGGCCCATTTGACCATGGCGGCTGCTCCATCTCGCGGCTTGCCGCCGCGCCAGATCAACGTCGCGCTTGATGACGGGTTCCCTGGATTTTGATCAGCGCCGCAGCGCAGCGGCCTCACGCGCCAAGCTGGTGATGCGGGTCCAGTCGCTGGCCTTGACCGCATCGCCAGGAGCGACCCAGCCGCCGCCGACGCACAGGACATTGGCCAGGGACAGATAGTCCGGGGCCGTCTTCAGGCTGACGCCGCCGGTGGGGCAGAACTTCACGTCGACGAACGGGCCGCCCAGGGCCTTGATCGCCGCCACGCCGCCGGAGGTCTCAGCGGGAAAGAATTTGAAATGGGTCAGGCCCGCTTCCAGTCCCCGCATCAGGTCCGAGGCGTTGGCCGTGCCGGCCAGAAGCGGAATGTCGCTGTCGGCCGCGGCGCCGATCACGCCGTCGGTCAGGCCCGGGCTGACCACGAAGCGCGCCCCGGCCTTGGTCGCCAGCTTGAACTGCCGGGCGTTGAGCACTGTGCCCGCGCCGACCACCGCGTCCGGAACCTCGGCGGCGATGGCCATGATCGCCTCCAGGGCGACCGGGGTGCGCAAGGTGACTTCGATGGCGAACAGGCCGCCGGCGGTCAGGGCGGCGGCCAGGGGCACGGCGTCCTCCAGCCGGTCGATGGTCAGCACCGGGATCACCGGGGCCAGGGTCATGACCTGTTCGGTGGTCAGGGTCGGAAGGGTCTTGGTCATGGCGCCCACCAGATCTCTACGGGTACGGATGCTTGATTGAGGATGGCGCGGATCGGCAGTTCGAGCGGATCGTCTCCGGCCATGGCCCGGCGGCAGAGGTCCAGCTTGTCCTGGCCGTCGATCAGGATGGCGATCCAGTGAGCATCGAGGATAGCGCCGGCGGTCAGGGACAGACGCTCCGCCGCCCCGGCCGCGTCTTCACGGCGCACGGGGACGACGAGGGCCGCCGCCTTCGGGTCCAGTCCGATCGCCAGTTCCGGCGCCTGCGGAAACAGGGAAGCGAAATGGCCGTCGCCGCCCATGCCCAGGATCACCACGTCGAACGGACGGGGCAGGGCTTCGAGCGCCCGCTGGACCGTCGGGGCGGCCTCGGCGGCCGTGGTGGCGGCGGTCTTCAGACCGACGAACCATGCGGCGGCGGCATGGCCCACCAGCAGCCGCTCGCGCACCAGGCGCTCGTTGCTGGCGGCGTCGGTGGGATCGACCCAACGTTCGTCGGTCAGGGTGATGCTGGTCTTGTCCCAGGCCGCCGGCGCTTCGGCCAGGGCGTCGTAAAGCGGCCCTGGCGTCGATCCGCCGGTGGCGATCAGGCTGGCCGCGCCCCGCTCGGCGACGGCGTGGTCGATGCGCGCCGCGATGTCCAGGGCCAGGGCCTTGGTGCGATCCTCGCGGATCTCGAAGATCTGTTCCTGCGCCATGGCGTCTCTGTTCACTCGTACCAGGTCTGGCCGTTGCGCCCGGTCATGGCGTAGGCTCCCGCCGGTCCCCAGGTTCCCGAGACATAGGTCTCCGGCTTCATATCGAAGCGCTTCCAGCCTTCGACAATGCCGTCGATCCAACTCCAGGCCGCTTCGATCTCGTCGCGGCGCACGAACAGGGTCTGGTTGTCGCGGATGGCCTCCAGCAGAAGGCGCTCATAGGCGATGCGCCGGCGGGGCGCCTCGTTCTTGAACGCGTCGGACAGGCTGAGGTTCAGGGCCACCGACCGCAACTGAACACCCTCCAGGCTGGGGGTTTCGTTCATCAGCGACAGAGAGATCTCTTCCTCGGGCTGCAGGCGGATGGTCAGGCGGTTGGCGACCAGACTGTCGCCCGAGAAGATCGAGTGGGGCACGTCGCGGAACTGGATGACGATCTGCGAGGCCTTGCTGGGCAGCCGCTTGCCGGTGCGCAGATAGAAGGGCACCCCGGCCCAGCGCCAATTGTCGATATTGGCCTGGATGGCGACGAAGGTTTCGGTGTCGCTGGCCCCGCCGCCGGCTTCTTCGTTGTAGCCGGGCACGGTCTTGCCGTCGGCGACCCCGGCCCGGTACTGGCCGCGCACCGTGCGATGACGCATTTCGTCCTGGCTGGTGATCGGGCGCAGCGACCGCAGCACCTTGACCTTCTCGTTGCGCACCGAGTCCGGATCGAGATTGGCCGGCGGCTCCATGGCCACCAGGCACAGCAGCTGCAGCACATGGTTCTGCACCATGTCGCGCAGGGCGCCGTAATCGTTGTAATAGCCCCAGCGGCCCTCCACCCCCACCGTCTCGCCGACGGTGATCTGCACGTGCTCGATGGAGACCTTGTTCCACAAGGGCTCGAACAGGGCGTTGGCGAAGCGCAGGGCCAGGAGGTTCTGGACCGTCTCCTTGCCCAGATAGTGGTCGATGCGGAAGATCTCGCGCTCGCTGAAAGTGCGGCCGAGGGAGTCGTTGATCACCTGGCTGGAGGCCAGGTCGCGGCCGATCGGCTTTTCCACGATCACCCGGCTGCCCGGCTTGACCAGACCGGCTTCGCGCAGATGGGTGCTGATGGCGTCATAGAGGCTGGGCGAGGTGGACAGATAGAAGATGGTCTCGCCGGCGCCGCCGAGCAGGTCGGCGAGATCCTTGAAGGTCTGAGGCTTCTCGGCGTCGAGGGTATGGTAGTCGAGCCGCGCGCTGAACTTGGCCCAGGCTTCGTCGGTGAAGTAGCGGCCGGCGCGCAGCTTGACCGCCGCTTCCACGTCGGCGACGAAGGCCTCATGGGTCAGGGGGGTGCGCGCCGCGCCGAAAATCCTGAACCCGTTCGGGAGTTTACCCTCGCTGTCGAGGAAATAGAGCGACGGAAACAACATACGCTGGGCCAGATCGCCGGTCGCGCCGACGATCACGATGGTCTGGGCGGTCATCTAGTTTGGAGCTCCCGCGCCCTCTCGCGGGCGCGGTGCGTCCTTTACCCTGCGTCGCCCCGCGAGGAAACAGACAGCGTTATCCAAATCGGGATGTTTTCACCCCCGGAGGGTCGATCAGACCCCCCGCGGTGAAGGTCTCAGGCGTCGAACATGATCACCGAGCGGGCAAGTTCACCCTTTTTCAGTTCGTCGAAGGCCTCGTTGACCTGGCCCAGCTTGATGCGGCGGGAGATCAGGTCGTCCAGCTTGAGCTTGCCGTTCATGTAGAAGTCGACGAGGCGCGGCATGTCGACGGGGAAGCGGTTGGAGCCCATCAACGAGCCCTGGATGCGCTTTTCGCCCAAGAAGTCCGCGCCGTGCAGTTCGATCATGGTGCCGACCGGGATCATGCCGATGACGTTGCAGGTCCCGCCGCGACGCAGCATCTTGAACGCCTGCTCGGTGGTCGCCTTCAGGCCGATGGCCTCGAAGCTGTGATGCACGCCGCCGCCGGTGAGGTCCATGACCTGCTTGACCGGGTCGCCGTCCGCCGGATTGACCACGTCGGTGGCCCCGAACACCTTGGCCAGGTTCAGCTTCGAGCCGACCATGTCCACGGCGATGATGCGGCCGGCGCCGGCGATGGCCGCGCCGTTGATCGCCGCCAGGCCGACCCCGCCGCAGCCGATCACCGCCACGGTTTCACCAGCCCGCACATTGGACGTCTGGATCACCGCGCCGACGCCGGTGGTCACCGAGCAGCCGATCAGGGCGGCGCGGTCCAGGGGCATGTCCTTGCGCACGGCCACGCAGGCGTGCTCGTGGATCAGCATCTGTTCGGCGAAGGAGGACAGGTTGAGGAATTGGTTCATGCCGGCCGGGGCCTGAGCCAGGCGGGGTTCGTCGCCCTTGGCCCGCTTGGTGTCGGGGCTGACGCACAGGGACATGTGCCCGGTCAGGCAGTGTTCGCAATGGCCGCAATAGGCCGACAGGCAGGTGATCACGTGGTCGCCCGGCTTCACCGTTCGCACTTCCGACCCTACCTGTTCGACCACGCCAGCGCTCTCGTGGCCCAGCACGGCGGGCAGGGGATAGGGATAGGAGCCTTCGTAGAAATGCAGGTCGGAGTGGCAGACCCCGGCGGCGACGGTGCGGATCAGGACCTCGTGCGGGCCGGGCTTGTTGATCTGCACGTCCTCGATTTCGAGGGGTGTTCTCACTTGGCGCAGAACAGCGGCTTTCATCCGGACTTCCTCCTCAGGTCTGGCGACCCTCAGCCGGCCGCTTCGCCTGCAATATGCCCAGCCGAGCGCAATCGGCAATCCATCTTATCGGCATTCAGTTAGGAGGCCGGCCTGAGCCGATAGTGGCTGACGCCCCATTCGGCGCCTTTCCGGTGGCCGAACAGGCCGGCGGTGGCCAGGAAGAACAGGCGCCAGCGCCTGAACCAGACCGGGGCCTGGGCGCCATAGACCTCCTCGAGAATGCGCATGATTTTCGGGGCTTGGCGGTCATAATTGGCGAGCCAGTCGAGGGCGGTTCGTTCGTAGTTGCGACCGTTCCACGCCCAGTCGGCTTCCACGGCGAACAGGTCGGGAAACTGCCGCATCAGGCCGTGGCTGGGCATGATGCCGCCGGTGAAGAAGTGGCGGCCGATCCAGTCGGCCTCGTCGCGGTGGTCGAACCGGTAGGGCGTGGTGCGGTGGGTGAAGACGTGGATGAACAGCCGCCCGCTGGGTTTGAGCCAGCCGCAGATCCGCTCCAGCAAGGTCCGCCAATTGCTCATATGCTCGAACATCTCCACCGAGACCACGCGATCGAAGTCATGCTCGGCCTGAAAATCGTTCATGTCGGCGGTGATGACCTTGAGGTTGCTGAGCCCCAGTTCGCTGGCGCGGGCCTCGATATAGCGCCGCTGGGAGTGGGAATTGGAGACCGACGTGATCCGCGCCGCCGGCAGGGTCTGGGCCATCCAAAGACTGAGCGAGCCCCAGCCGCAGCCCAGTTCGAGGATTTCCTGGCCGTCTTTCAGAGCGGCGTTGGCGCAGGTCTCCTTGAGCGCGGCTTCTTCCGCCTGGGCCAGGGTATCGAGGCCAGGGCCGTAGAGACAGGACGAATATTTCCGCCGGGGACCCAGGACCAGCCCGAAAAAGCTCTCCGGCAACTCATAGTGCTGGGCGTTGGCCTCGTCGGTGTGCAGGGCGACAGGGTGGTCGATCATGGCCCGGGCGAAGGCTTGCTCGATATCGGCCTGCTCGGCCCGCAGCCGGCGGCGCGCATTGGCGACTAGGGCGCTCACCCCCAACCTCAAGGCCGAGTCCGGGAGGGGTGCGCGCTCGGCGAGGTCGATGGTGGCGGTGAGCAGGCTCATGGCGGCTCCTGAAGCGGAATCGATCTTGCGCTGACAATGGGGAAAAATAGAACAATATAACGTAAAGTTGTATGTGAGCCGCGCCCGATACGCAAACCGGCCCCTCTACGTGTCAATCCATGAAATGGATCACATCTCGCCGGTCAAAGCCCGTCTGAGGGCGGAGAATTTGGCCTCGGTCTCGAGCAGCTCGGCGGCGGGCTGGCTGTCGGCGACGATACCGCCGCCGGCGCGGGCCTCGATGCTCCAGCCTTCGGCGTCGGCGACCAGCGCGGCCGTGCGGATCAGAACGCTCGAATCCAGCGAGCCATCGAAACCCGCCAGGATGATGGAGCCGAAGAACGGGCCGCGCGGCGCCTCAAGCCCGGCGATTACACGCATGGCCTGGACCTTGGGCGCGCCGGTGATCGAGCCTGGCGGGAAGGTGGCGCGCAGCAGGTCAAGGGCGGTGCTGCCTTGCGCCAGTTCGCCTTCGACCGCGGATACCAGATGATGGACATTGGCGAAGGTCTCGACCTCGAACAGCTTCGGGGTCTTGACCGAGCCGGGGCGGCAGACCCGCGCCAGGTCATTGCGCATCAGGTCGACGATCATCAGGTTCTCGGCGCGGTCCTTGGCCGAGGCGGCCAGGGCGGCGGCCAGGGCCTGGTCTTCCGCCTCTCCACGGCCGCGCCGGACGGTGCCCTTGATCGGCCGGGTCTCGACCCGCAGGGCTGGGCCGCCCGAAGTCGTGCTGACGGGGCGTACGCTGACGAACCGCTCGGGCGAATTCGAAACCACCGCTCGGTCCGGCAGCCGCAGATAGGCGGCGAACGGCGCCGGGCTATCCTCGACCAGCCGCGCCAACAGGTCGAAGGGGCGAACGCCGGGCGCCATGCGCCCGCGCCAGCGCCGGGCGATATTGGCCTGGAAGATTTCGCCCCGTCCGATGCGTTCGACAATATCGGCGACGGCGGCCTCGTAGCGCTCCGACGCCTCGCCGATCAATGAGGTCGTCAGCGACCCCTGCGGCGCCAGCGGGACGGCGGTGGGTTCCAGCCAGGTCAGGGCCGCCCGCGCCCGCATCTGGGCCTGGGCGTCGTCTGCGCCGCGGCCCACGGCGACCACCCGTCGCTGCGCGTGATCAAAGGCCAGCAGGGCCGGGTAGCGCGCGCAGGCCAGGTCGGGCCAGTCGCCGAAGCGCTCCAACCCCAGGGGCTCGACCCGGTCGCCGAGCTCATAGGCGCACAGCCCGATGACGCCGCCCTGGAAGGGTGGGGCGCTCTCCGGGGCGGGCCTTTCGTCAAACCCGGGCCTCCGAGGTCCGATCAGCTCGGCCAAGGCGGCGAAGGGATCACGCGGATCGTCCGGCGGCAGAATCAGCACCGCGTCCGGGGACCTGGCCAGATAGCTCCAACGACCCCGAGGGCCACCGCCGCCGGAGAGCAGGCCGAGGGCATAGGGCTCCTCGGCGAAGCCCGCCAGAATCCTGACCGGTTCGCGCCATGCTGTTTCAAGGAGGGCGGTCGCGCGCATGGATGCGCCCTTAAAGCCATCAACTCCGCAATAAAAGATGGTCTCTCCGAACTTCATCGACATTTTTTTTCGCAAGGCCGGCAATGAAGCGCACGGGTCCTGAGCAGCGATCACAGCTGGGCGCCCGTTCTGATAGCGCAGGCCGCCTATTCGACTCTCAAACTCTCGCGATCTGAAGGGCGGCGGCCTTGCATCGCTTGCAGTTTTACTGTTTCTACGCGCGCGCTCAGAATAACCGGTCGGCTTGGAACTTGCCAAAGCCCGACCTTCCGCCGAAAACGCTCCTTCGGCGGCTGGGCGAGCGTCCCGGCGCGACCGGCGGACGATGTTGAGAAGGGTTTACCCGAATGGGTGAAAGATTGAAGCAGGGTCTCTATGACCCGCGGAACGAACATGATGCGTGCGGCGTAGGTTTTGTGGCCAATATCAAAGGCCGCAAATCGCACGATATCGTTCGCCGCGGCCTGGAGATTCTCGTCAATCTGGACCATCGGGGCGCGGTGGGCGCCGACCCGCTGATGGGCGACGGGGCCGGCTGCCTGATCCAGATCCCCGACGCGCTGCTGCGCGCCTGGGCGCAAGGCGTGAACCTGACCCTGCCGCCGCCGGGCGACTACGCCGTGGCCATGTGTTTTCTGCCGCAGGACCCTGTGGCGCGCACCTTTGTCATCGGCCAGTTCGAGCACTTCATCGCCGTCGAGGGCCAGCACCTGATCGGCTGGCGCGACGTGCCGGTCGATCTGACCGGCCTGGGCGAGAGCGTTCTGGAACAGATGCCGCTGATCCGTCAGGCGATCATCGGCCGGGGCCGGCGCATCAAGGACCAGGACCATTTCGAGCGGAAGATCCTGGCGATCCGCAAACAGACCCAGAACCCGCTGGAGGCCCTGGCCAAGAAGCACAACCTGCCGGGGGTGGCCGACCTCTACATGCCGTCGTTCTCGACGCGCACGGTGGTCTATAAGGGGTTGCTGCTCGCCCGCCAGGTCGGCACCTTCTACAAGGACCTGGCCGACCCGCTGTGCCAATCGGCCCTGGCCATGGTGCACCAGCGGTTTTCGACCAACACCTTCCCGTCCTGGAAGCTGGCCCACCCGTACCGCTACATCGCCCATAACGGCGAGATCAACACGGTGCGCGGCAACGTCAACTGGATGAACGCCCGCCGGCGGACCATGGAATCGCCGCTGCTCGGTCCCGATCTGGACAAGATGTGGCCGCTGATCCCGCACGGGCAGTCGGACACCGCCTCGCTGGACAACGCCCTGGAGCTGCTGGTCGCGGGCGGCTATCCGCTGGCCCAGGCGGTCATGATGCTGATCCCGGAGGCCTGGTCCGGCAATCCGCTGATGGATGACCGGCGGCGCGCCTTCTACGAATATCATGCCGCCCTGATGGAGCCGTGGGACGGCCCCGCGGCCATCGCCTTCACCGACGGCCGCCAGATCGGCGCGACCCTGGACCGCAACGGCCTGCGCCCGGCCCGGTTCGTGGTCACGGACGACGAGCATGTGGTGATGGCCTCGGAGTCCGGCGTGCTGCCGATCCCCGAAGAGAACATCACGCGCAAGTGGCGGCTGCAGCCGGGCAAGATGCTGCTGATCGACCTGGAACAGGGCCGCATCGTCGAGGACGAAGAGATCAAGAGCGAGGCCGCCGCGGCCGAGCCCTATGACGAATGGCTGAAGCAGGCCCAGTTCAAGCTGGAGGAGCTGCCCGACCTGACCAACGCCGCGCCGCCGGAGCCGACCGATGCGTCGGTGCTGCTCGACCGGCAACAGGCGTTTGGCTACACCCAGGAGGACATCCAGTTCTTTCTGGAGCCGATGGCCCGCAGCGGCGAGGACCCCGTGGGGTCCATGGGCCGCGATACGCCCATCGCCGTGCTCTCCAAGCGGCCGACCCTGCTGTACGAATATTTCAAGCAGAACTTCGCCCAGGTGACCAACCCGCCGATCGATCCGATCCGCGAAGAGCTGGTCATGTCGCTGGTGTCGATGATCGGGCCGCGCCCCAACCTGCTCAGCCGCGAGGCCGGCGCCCACAAGCGCCTCGAAGTCTCTCAGCCGGTGCTGACCAATACCGATCTGGAAAAGATCAGGGCGATCTCGGAACTGCTGGACGGCGCCTTCCGCACCTCGACCCTGGACGCCACCTGGGCCGCCTCGGAAGGGGAGATGGGGCTGCGGGCGGCTCTGGACCGGCTGTGCAGCGCGGCCACCGAGGCGGTGCTGGCCGACAACAATATTCTGATCCTGTCGGACCGGGCGACCTCGGCGTCGCGCATTCCCATACCGGCGGCCCTGGCCACGGCGGCGGTGCACCATCACCTGATCCGCCAGGGCCTGCGCATGCAGACCGGCCTGGTGATCGAAACCGGCGAAGCGCGCGAAGTGCACCACTTCTGCGTGCTGGCCGGCTATGGCGCCGAGGCGATCAACCCCTATCTGGCCTTCGAAACCCTGGAGACGGTCCGGCTCAGCCTGGAGACGCCGCTCAAGGCCTATGAGGTTCAGAAGAATTACATCAAGGCCATCGGCAAGGGCGTGCTGAAGGTGATGTCCAAGATGGGCATCTCCACCTATCAGTCCTATTGCGGCGCCCAGATCTTCGACGCGGTGGGGCTGTCCAGCGAATTCATCGAGAAGTATTTCACCGGCACCGCCAGCACCATCGAAGGCTCGGGCCTGGCCGAGATCGCCGCGGAGGCCGTGCAGCGGCATCGGGACGCCTATGGCGATGCGCCGATCTATCGTGACATGCTGGACGTGGGCGGCGCCTACGCCTTCCGCATCCGCGGCGAGGAGCATGCCTGGACGCCGGAGTCGATCACCAACCTGCAGCATGCGGTGCGCGGCGATCAGCCGGAGGCCTATAAGGCTTTCGCCACCAGCATCAACGAACAGAGCCAGCGCCTGCTGACCATCCGCGGCCTGATGCAGCTGAAGCCGACCGAGGCGCCGCTGTCGCTGGACGAGGTCGAACCGGCCGTCGATATCGTCAAGCGGTTCGCCACCGGGGCCATGAGCTTCGGCTCGATCAGCCGCGAGGCCCACACCACCCTGGCCATCGCCATGAACCGGATCGGCGGCAAGTCGAACACCGGCGAAGGCGGCGAGGAGACCGATCGGTTCAAGCCGCTGCCCAACGGCGACTCCATGCGCTCGGCCATCAAGCAGGTGGCTTCGGGGCGCTTTGGCGTCACGGCCGAATATCTGGTCAACGCCGACGATATCCAGATCAAGATGGCCCAGGGCGCCAAGCCCGGGGAAGGCGGCCAGCTGCCCGGCCACAAGGTCGACAAGAACATCGCCCGCGTGCGGCATTCGACGCCCGGGGTCGGCCTGATCTCGCCGCCGCCGCACCACGACATCTATTCGATCGAGGATCTGGCGCAGCTGATCCACGACCTGAAGAACGTCAATCCGGTGGCGCGGATCTCGGTCAAGCTGGTGTCCGAGGTCGGGGTCGGCACGGTCGCGGCCGGCGTGGCCAAGGCGCGCGCCGACCATGTGACCATTTCCGGTTTTGAAGGCGGCACCGGCGCCTCGCCGCTGACCTCCCTGACCCATGCCGGCTCACCCTGGGAGATCGGCCTGGCCGAAACCCAGCAGACCCTGCTGCTCAACGGCCTGCGCGGCCGTATCGCGGTCCAGGCCGACGGCGGCCTGCGCACCGGGCGCGACGTCGCCGTGGCCGCCTTGCTGGGGGCCGACGAGTTCGGCTTCGCCACCGCGCCGCTGATCGCGGCCGGCTGCATCATGATGCGCAAGTGCCACCTGAACACCTGCCCGGTGGGGGTCGCGACCCAGGATCCGGTGCTGCGCGCGCGGTTCACCGGCCAGCCGGAGCATGTGATCAACTACTTCTTCTTCGTGGCCGAAGAATTGCGGGCGATCATGGCCCAGATGGGCTTCCGCACGGTGCGCGAGATGATCGGCCGGGTCGACCGTCTGGATGCGCGTCCGGCGGTGGACCACTGGAAGGCCAAGGGGGTCGATCTGTCCCGGCTGCTGTATCAGGTCGACGTGGCGCCTGAGATCAGCCGCTGGAACAGTGAACGTCAGAATCACGGCCTGGAGCACGCCCTGGACCACAGGCTGATCGAAGCCGCCATGCCGGCCCTGGACAATGGCCAGCCGGTGGTGATCGAGCAGACCGTGCGCAATGTGAACCGGACGGTCGGGGCCATGCTGTCGGGCGAGGTCGCCCGTCGCCGCGGCCATTCCGGCTTGCCGGACGGGACCATCGCGGTGCGCCTGACCGGGGTGGCCGGGCAAAGCTTCGGCGCTTTCCTGGCCCATGGCGTGTCGCTGGAACTGACCGGCGACGCCAACGACTATGTGGGCAAGGGCCTGTCCGGCGGCCGGGTGGTGGTGCGCCAGCCCCTGGGCGTTAGCCGTGATCCGACCGAGAACATCATCGTCGGCAACACCGTGCTCTACGGCGCCATCGCCGGCGAGGCCTATTTCCAGGGCGTCGCGGGCGAGCGTTTCGCGGTGCGCAATTCCGGGGCCGTGGCGGTGGTCGAGGGCGTGGGCGACCACGGCTGCGAATATATGACCGGCGGGGCGGTGGTGGTGCTGGGCGACACGGGCCGCAATTTCGCGGCGGGCATGTCGGGCGGCGTGGCCTATGTCTATGACCCGCAAGGCCGCTTCGGCGCCCTGTGCAACCTGGCCATGGTCGAGCTCGAGCGGCTCGGCCCCACGGCGGGCGCCTCCGACACCGTCGGTCGGCCGCGTCAGCGGGCGGTGGACGCGCATGACAATGGCATGGGCGACATGCTGCAGCACGACAGCGAGCGCCTGCGCATTCTGATCGAGCGGCATCTGCTGCATACCGGCAGCGCCCGCGCGCGGGCCCTGCTCGAAGACTGGGACGCGTCCTTGACCTATTTCGTCAAGGTCATGCCCAAGGACTATCGCCGGGCGCTGATGGACCTGGAGGCCGAGCGATTGGCCGCCAACACCGTCGCCGCCGAATAGTCCGGCCAAGCCGTGGACCTTCCCGGGCTCGGAGAGCCCGGGAGATCCTAACGACAAGATTTCGATTTCGGAGTTGAACCATGGGCAAGCCTACCGGCTTCCTGGAGATCGAGCGCCAAGACCGCGGCTATCAAAAGCCCGAGGAGCGCTTGAAGACCTGGAGCGAGTTCGTCAAACCGCTGCCGCCGGCGACGGTGAGCCAGCAGGCCGCCCGCTGCATGGATTGCGGGATTCCGTTCTGCCACCAGGGCTGCCCGGTCAACAACCAGATCCCCGACTGGAACAATCTGGTCTATCGCAGCCAGTGGCGGGTCGCGCTGGAGAACCTGCACACCACCAACAACTTCCCCGAGTTCACCGGCCGCATATGCCCCGCGCCCTGCGAGGCCTCCTGCACCCTGAACATCGACGAAAGCCCGGTGACCATCAAATCCATCGAGTGCGAGATCGTCGATCGCGCGTGGAAGGAGGGGTGGATCGTCCCCCAGCCGCCGATGAAGAAGACCGGCAAGCGTGTGGCGGTGGTGGGCTCGGGGCCCGCGGGCCTGGCCTGCAGCCAGCAGCTGGCCAGGGCCGGCCACGAGGTGGTGCTGTTCGAGAAGAACGACCGGGTTGGCGGCCTGCTGCGTTACGGCATTCCCGACTTCAAGATGGAGAAGGTGCATATCGACCGGCGCATCGAACAGATGCGCGCCGAGGGGGTGGAGTTCCGCCCCGGGGTCGAGGTCGGGGTGACGGTCTCGGTCGAGGCGCTGATGGCCGAGTTCGACGCCGTGGTGCTGTCCGGCGGGGCCGAACTGCCACGCGACCTGGACCTGCCGCCGCATGAGCTGAGCGGCATCCATTTCGCCATGGATTTCCTGACCCAGCAGAACAAGCGGGTCGCCGGCGACAACGAATGGCTCGCCGCGCCCTCCGGCGCCATCTCGGCCAAGGGCAAGCATGTGCTGGTCATCGGCGGCGGGGATACGGGCTCGGACTGCATCGGCACGTCCAACCGTCAGGGCGCTGCCTCGGTCACCCAGCTGGAAATCATGCCCCAGCCGCCGGCCCGTGAAAACAAGGCCCTGACCTGGCCGGACTGGCCCCTGAAGCTGCGCACGTCCTCCTCGCAGGAAGAAGGCTGCGAGCGCGACTGGTCGGTGCTGGCCAAGCGGGCGATCGGCGCGGATGGCCGTGTGACCGCTTTGGAGTGCGTGCGGGTCGAATGGGCCAAGGGCGCCGACGGCCGCATGACCATGAGCGAGGTCGAGGGGAGCGGGTTCGATCTGAAGGCCGACCTGGTCTTGCTGGCCATGGGCTTTCTGGGGCCCCGGCCCGAGCCCTTGCTAGCCCAGGCCGCCGTCGACCTCGACCCCCGGGGCAATGTGCGGGCCACCGTCCAGGACTATCGCAGCTCGGTTCCGCGGATCTTTTCCTGCGGCGACATGCGGCGCGGGCAGTCCCTGGTGGTCTGGGCGATCCGCGAAGGCCGTCAGTGCGCCCGTTCGGTGGACGAGTTCCTGATGGGGACCAGCGACCTGCCGCGATAGGGTCTTGTCGGAACCGCCGCCGTGACGCAGACCTGGGCTTGACGAGCGGTTGCGGCGGGCGAAGCGGGCCACGCCCAATCTGATGTGAGCGCGGAGTGGTCGGGCGATGTTGAAGTTTTTTGAGACGAAAAATCGCCCAAAGAAGCTCATCCCCGCCGACGATCGCGCGACCATAGAGATCGAGAAATTCTTCGATCAAAAACCCAGCCTGCAGGGCGCGGTCGATATCTTCAAGGGCCGGTGGGCGAGCCAGTTGCCGGCTGATCATGGCCCGCTGGATTCCGGGTCCGCCGCCCTGTTCACCGAAGATACCAGGCCTGGGATCGCCGCGAAGCGTTTCGGCGGCGCGGATGGAACCCTCCAAGGCTTTCACGTGCTGGAGCTGGGGCCTCTGGAGGCGGGGCACACCTATCAACTCGAAAAGCTGGGCGCCAGGGTCACCGCGATTGAAGGAAACGCCGAGGCGTTTCTGAAGTGCCTGATCGTCAAGGAGATCTATGGACTGACCTCAAGGTTCGAATTTGGCAGCTTTGTCAAATATCTGGAGTCGTCAGAGGAACAATTCGATCTGATCTTCGCCTCGGGCGTCCTGTATCATATGGTCGATCCCATCAACCTGATCAGATTGATCTGCGAGCACTCGGACCGCTCGTTCCTCTGGTCGCACTATTACGATCCGGCTGTATGCCAGGGCTATGTGTCGGAAGAGGTCAGTCGTGGCGGCTTTACCGCGGTCTATTATCGCAAAGACTATGCCGACCCGTCTCATGGACAGTTCTGGGGTGGTCTGGCCGATAGCGCCTGTTGGCTGAGCCGTCAGGCCATAGTGGACGCCTACAAACATTTTGGACATCGGACCGTCGAGGTGGCGGCCGAAGAGCCCAGCCATCCCCATGGCCCCTGTTTTTCGCTCGTCACCCAAAGGTGAGCGGGACGGCCTAAGGCTTGGGCGCGCCCGCGCTCGGCGCGGGTTTGGGCTTGTGTCGGCGCACGTGCCCGTGCACCACCGGCCGTCGCCACGGCGGTGGGACATAGACCGCCGGCTGTACCACGCCCGGCGGATAGGCCATGTTCAACTGGTCGAACAGGAAGCTTAGTTCGTCGGTCTGCTGGTCAATCCGTTCGGCCAGAGAACTGCCTATGCCATGGCCCGAGGTGGCGCTGGTGCGCAGCATGATCGGCAGGCCCGAACTCGACGCGGCCTGCAGCGCGGCGGTGAACTTGCGCGATTGCATGGGATTGACCCGGCCGTCATTGGCCCCGGTCAGCATCAGCACCGCCGGATAGGCTGTCCCCGTCTTGACGTGGTGATAGGGCGAATAGGCATAGAGCGCCTTGAACTGGTCCGGATCCTTGACCGTGCCGAATTCGGTGACATTGAACGCCCCGTTGGGGTCCAGCTCGACACGCAGCATATCGTAGATGCCGACGGACGAGACCACGGCATGGGCCAGGTCAGGATGCTGGGTCAGGACGGCGCCCATCAGCAGGCCGCCGTTGGAGCCGCCCATGATCGCCAGCCTGTCGTGGTTGGTATAGCCGCTGTCGATCAGGAACTGGCCGGCGGCGGCGAAGTCGTCGAACACGTTCTGCTTGTGGGTCAGGGCGCCCTGGGCGTGCCAGCGCTCGCCATATTCCGAGCCGCCGCGAATATTGGCCACCACATAGACCCCGCCGGCATCGAGCCACAGCCGGCGCATGGCGCCCAGAAAGGACGGGCTCATGCTGAGTCCATAGCCCCCATAGCCATAGAGCAGGGTGGGGGTCTGGCCGTTCAGCGGCTGGCCGCGCCGGCGGGTGATGTTGAGCGGAACCTTGGTTCCATCCTTTGAGGTGGCGAAGGCCCGGACCACCTCGGCGTCGCTGAAATCGATCGGGCTCTGGCCGCCCAGATTGGCCTCGACCACCTGGCCGGTCGACGGGGTCCAGCGCTGATAATAGCGGGCGCGCAGATAGGTCGAGACGTCGAACAGGATATCGCCGTCCGACAGGACCTCGATCTCGCTGTTGGCGGCCACGGGCGGCAGCGGCAGTTTGAACAGCGGCTTGCCCTCGAGATTGAACACGCGCAGCTGGTCGGGGCCGCCTATGATGTCGCGCACGATCAGGTGGGTATGGTCCAGGGTCAGGTCGGGCAGGTTGTAGGCGGCGCCGTCGGTGAGGATGGCCACGTCGCTCTCGGGCACGATCACCGGCGCGGTCGCCAGGGTGGCGCCGGGCTTGATATCCTTCAGCTTCAGCTTGACGATCTTGCCGTTGGGGGCGCCGGCGCGGGAGACGCCATAGACCGCGTCATCGGGACCGACCGCGGCATAGACGATCTTGTCGGCATAGCTGGCCAGCTGAATCGGCGGCCGGCCCGGGCGCAGCAGATAGTGGGCCCATTCGCCCCCGTCCCCGCGCTGGACCGAGGCCATGACGGCGGCGCGGCCATAGCGGCTGCTCAGATAGACTTCCGAGACCCGCTCCAGCCCGTCCTTGGCCCCGAGGGCCAGGGGATCGGCGCGCCAGTCGCCGGGGGTCAGGGGCGCGGGCGTCGTGGCGGGCGGGGCGGCCTGGCGCCCGAAAAGATGGAAGCGTGGGGCTTTCACCGGCGCCGCCGGTTCGCCGAGGGCGTGAAAATAGACCTGCAGATTGAAATGCCGCTCCGAAGCGGGCGCGTCATCGCCAGGATAGCGGGTGTACCAGAAACCGCGGCTGTCCTCGGCCCAGGCCACCGATCCGCCGGCGGTCGGGTATTGCACGCGTGGAATCGGCTGGCCCACCTCCTGGCCGGTGGCGGCGTCATAGATGTGCAGGGTCCCGTCCTCGCTGCCGCCCTTGGACAGGGACACGGCGACCAGGCGGCCGTCTGGCGAGGCCACATACCAGTCGATGGCGGTGAGGCCCGTGGGATCGAGCAGATTGGGGTCCAGCAGGGCCCTGCGGCTGGCGGGATCGGCCAGATCGCTGAGCATGACCAGGGCGGGTTGCTGGCGCGCGGGATCGCTATAGAGGGCGAAGACGTGGGCGCCTCGGGCTTGCAGGTCGGAATAGGCGGGAGCGGCGGCGGTGATCAGCCGGGTCAGGTCGCGCTTGACCGGCTCGCGGATCCTCAAGGCGTCCAGGCGGTCGCGGGTGCGCTGGTTCTGGGCCTGGGTCCAGCTGACCACCAGGGGATCGCTGGCGTCTTCCAGCCAGCGGTAGGACTCGGTGACGGCGACGCCGTGGACCATCTCGGTGAACGGGCGCGGCGGCGCATAGATGGCGACGGCGTCGGTGGGCTGGGCCTTGGCCGCCCCGGTGACGCAACTCAAAGCCAAGGCGGCGCAGCAGATAGGACGGATCACGAACGACTCCCGGAGCGCTTGATATCCGAGCGCTATCCTGAATTGGCGCCGCCCGCATTGGCAATGTGCGTGTGGGCTCGCCCTAATGCCCGCAGTCGCAGTTTTCGCAGGCTTGCTTGGGCTGGGCCGCGGCCTTGATCGGCGCGGGGCGCAGGCGTGGAAGGAAGGCGCGCAGGGACCAGGCGGCGGCGACCGCGACGATACCGTAGGCTAGGACGGTCTGGATCATCTCAACCCCCTCCGAGGGCGACGGCCACATGATAGACGATGAAGGCGGCTATATAGGCTAGGGTGATCATGTAGGCGAACATAAGGCTGGGCCACAGCCATGAATTGGTCTCGCGTTTGACCACGCCCAGGGTCGAGGCGCATTGCGGCGCAAAGATGTACCAGGCCAGGAAGGACAGGGCCGAGGCCAGGGACCAGTGCTGCGACAGCATGGGGCCCAGGACCCCCGCCGCGCTTTCGCCGCCGCCCACCGAATAGACCGTGGCCAGGGCGCCGACCGCGACTTCCCGCGCGGCCATGCCGGGGATCAGGGCCACCGCCATCTGCCAGGAAAAGCCGACCGGGCTCAAAAGGGGTAGGAGGGCGTGGCCGATCATGCCGGCGAAGCTGTAGTTGATCGCGGGGCCAGGCGCTCCGGCCGGGGCGCCGGGGACCGAGGACAAGAACCAGATCAGGATCATCATCGACAGGATGATGGTGCCGGCGCGCTGCAGGAAGATCTGCCCGCGCTGGAGCACGCTGCGGGCCACGTTCTTGGGGTCGGGCAGCTTGTAGGCGGGCAGTTCCATGATGAAGGGCTCCGAAGCCCCGCGCCAAAAGATCTTGCGGATGACCACGGCGACCAGAAGCGCGCTGACGATGCCCGCGCCATAGAGGCCGAACATGACCAGGCCCTGCAGGCTGACCCAGCCCCAGAGGGTGCGGTTGGGAATGAAGGCGCCGATGATCAGGGTATAGACCGGGATGCGCGCCGAACAGGTCATCAGGGGCGCGACCAGGATGGTGGTCAGCCGGTCGCGCTTATGGTCGATCACCCGCGTGGCCATGATGCCGGGGATGGCGCAGGCGAAGCTGGACAGCAGCGGGATGAAGGCGCGGCCGTGCAGGCCAGCGCCGCCCATGATCCGGTCCATCAGGAAGGCCGCCCGGGCCATGTAGCCGAAATCTTCCAGGAGAATGATGAAGAAGAACAGGATCATGATCTGCGGCAGGAACACCAGCACGCTGCCGACCCCGGCGATGACCCCGTCGACGATCAGGCTGCGCAGCATGCCTTCGGGCAGCAGATGCCCGACCCCCTGGCCCAGCAGGGCGAAGCCGGCGCTGATCTGCGCCATCACCGGCGCGGCCCAGGAGAACACCGCCTGGAACATCAAAAAAAGGATGGCCAGCAGGATCAGGATGCCGGCGACGGGGTGCAGCAACAGGTCGTCCAGGCGGCCGGTCCAGGTATCGGGCCGGGCCGGCGGCTTGACGCAGGCCTTGAGAATCTTTTCCGCGCGGCGGTGGGCGTCGCGCAATTCGGCGGCGCTGGGTTCGCGCCAGGCGGAGGCGGGCGCCGCGGCATGGCCGGCGCGGGTCAGGGCCTCGACCTGTGCGACCAGGTCCTCGATGCCGCGCTTGCGGGTGGCGACCGTGGTCACGATCGGCACGCCCAGCTCGGCCGAGAGCTTGGCGATATCGATGTCCAGCCCCTGGCGCTGGGCGATGTCGTACATGTTCAGCGCCAGCACGATCGGCAGGCCCACCTGGGTCAGCTCCAGGACCAGGCGCAGCACCAGGCGCAGATTGGTGGCGTCGGCGACGCAGATGATGGCGTCGGGGCGGGTTTCGCCGGCCAGGCGGCCGAGCACGGCGTCGCGGGTGACTTCTTCGTCCGGACTGCGCGCGCGCAGGGAATAGGTGCCGGGCAGGTCCAGGACGGCGATCCGCTCGCCCCCAGGCGTGGTCAGGGAGCCTTCCTTGCGCTCCACGGTGACGCCGGCATAGTTGGCCACCTTCTGGCGCGAGCCGGTGAGGGCGTTGAACAGGGCGGTCTTGCCGGAATTGGGATTGCCGACCAGGGCGATCCGCGGTGGCGCGATCCTGGTGGGGGCGGATTGCGGGGAGGCGGCCTGGGTCGGGGCGAGGGCGGCGTCGGTCACGCGGGCGTCTCTTCGCTGACGTCGATCCACACGCCGCGCGCCTCGCGGCGGCGCAGGGCGACGCGCATGTCGTCCAGCTGCACGGCGATGGGGTCGCGGCCGATGAAGCCCTCGTGCAGCAGCCGGATGCGGGCGCCCTCGACGAAGCCCATCTCCAGCAGCCGCCGCTCCAGCTCCGCCGGATCGATGGCCCCATGCCCGTCGTCTTCAGCGCTGACCAGGGCGACGGTTCCGGTCAAGCCGCGGCCGGCCTCGCTGAGGCGGATCAGCCGCGTCCCGCCGGGCGTCGTGCTGAGCGGGTCGGTCACGGGAAGCAAAGCGTTCAAGGGAATGGTCGCCATCAACAATCGAGAACGATTATCAATATCATATGGGTTCGGGCTAAGCCATAGGCCAGTGAATTCCGATCGTGAGCCATGCTATGGGCTTGGGGTTAGGGTGGGGTGAAGGCTGGGCCAACGGGTCATCCTGCCGGGCGGGCGTGGTTGGGCGCCCTGATCTGGATCAAGCGCGGACGTGACGGCTGGAACCGCAGAGACTTACGGATATCCAATGCTGCGGCCCTTCGGTGAGGAGATCTGGATCGCGGACGGGGCGGCGACCGAGGTGGCGGGCTTTCGCTATCCCACGCGCATGGCGGTCATCAGGCTCCCGGACGGAGGGCTATTCGTCTGGTCGCCGATCCAGCTGTCGGAGGCGCTGAGCGCCCAGGTCGACGCCCTGGGCGCGGTGCGATACCTGATCGCGCCAAACGCGCTGCACCACCTGTTTCTTGATGCGTGGAAGCGGGCCTATCCCGACGCCAGCCTCTATGCCGCGCCGGGTTTGCGGGAGCGAAGACCGGACTTGGCGTTTGACGCCGACCTCGAGGACCGCCCGCCTTCGGCCTGGGCCGAGGCTATCGATCAGGTGGTGATGCGGGGCAATCTGATCACGACGGAGGTGGTCTTCTTTCATCGCCTGAGCGGCGCGGCGCTGTTCACCGACCTGATCCAGCATTTCGGGCCCGGCTGGTTCACCGGTTGGCGAGGGATTGTGGCGCGCCTGGACCTTCTGGTGGCGCCGGAACCGTCCGTGCCGCGAAAGTTCCGCACCGCCTTTGTGGGTCGCCGCGCGGCGCGCGCCGCTCTGGCCCACATCCAGGCCTGGCCGGTCGACAAGGTGCTGATGGCGCACGGGACCCCGGTCGAGAAAGAGGGCAAGGCCTTCATCCGCCGCGCCTTTCGCTGGCTGTCGGCTTGATTTCGCGGCGGGCCGCTGTCGAGGGGCGGCTGACCTGAGTTCATGTCTCGAACCCCACAGCTAGGCCGGTCCGTCAATTTTTCGAACGATTTCTAGAACGGTGTCACCGTCATTTGACGGTTTGGAACAGCTGTCTCGCAAGAGCCCTCCCCCTCGATGGGGGAGGGTTGGGTGGGGGTGTGGCCGCGATGTTGGGGTGAGACCGCGATGGGCTACACAGCCATACGCGCTTGCATCTTCATCGCCGGTGGACACACCCCCAACCCTGCCCTTCCCCCATCGAGGGGGAAGGGTTCGCCCACGGCCGACACTGAGTTCAACCCGTCAAAACCTCTTTGAAGAATTTCTAAGCGCCGTAGCGAAGTCCGTCGACGAGGAGGGCGACCATGCGGCGCGCGTGGTCGGGCCGGTCGTCGCGGGCGGACATGCACAGGCTGGCGACCGCGCTGAGAATATCGTCGGCTTCGACATCGGTGCGGACTTGGCCGGCTGCTACGGCGGCGGCCAGAAGCGTGCGTAGGGCCGGGCGCAGCCGTTGGTCGAAATAGGTCGGCAAGGCGTCGAACGCCGGATCTCCTGAGTGGAGCGCCTTGGCGAGCCCGCGCTTGGTCGTGACAAAGGCGGCGAAGCGCTGCATCCAATTGGCCAGGGCCTCAAACGGCTCGTGCTCGGCGGCCAGGGCCGGCGCGGCGTCGGCGCAGGCGTCGATTTCGCGACGAAACACGGCGGCGATCAGGTTGGAGCGCTGCGGGAAGTGGCGGTAGAGGGTGCCGACGCCGACGCCGGCCTTCTCCGCGATCTCGCGCACCGGCGCGTCCACGCCAGAGGTCGCAAACACCGCCTTGGCCGATTGGAGCAGGGCGTCGAAGCTGCGTTGCGCATCGGCGCGGACGCGCCGTTCCCCGCCACCCCGAGGCTCCAAGCCATCGCCCTGGCCTTCCGATCTGTCGCTCACCCACAATCCTGCTTGCAAAACGGAACATTGTTCCGTATTAAATGGAAGGATGTTCCGTTTCGGCCAGCGTAGCGCGGTGAGGCGGTCTTGACCACACACATCGACACATCACAGAAACAAGGAAGACAGCTATGCACGACAAACCCGTCGCCCTGGTCACCGGGGCCAATCAAGGAATCGGTCTGCAGATCGCCAAGGATCTGGTGACTCACGGCTTCACCGTGCTGGTGGGGTCGCGCCATCTCGACCGCGGCGAGGCTGCCGCGAAAGAGGTCGGGCCGGACGCCCGCGCGCTGCAACTCGACGTGACCGATCAGGCCTCGATCGCCGCCGCGGCGGCGCGCATCCGCAACGAGCTTGGCCGCCTCGACGTGCTCGTCAACAACGCCGCCATCTCGAATACGGGAATGAAACCGGGCATGTCGGTCGAGACCTATTCCGAGTCGACCCGGGCGAGTGTCGTGTCCCTGGATGAGGTGCGAGCGGTGTTCGAGACCAATGTCTACGGCGTCGTCGCCGTCTACCAGGCGATGCTGCCGCTCCTGCGCGAGGCGCCGGCGGCCCGCATCGTCAATGTGTCGAGCGGCGCCGGCTCGCTCACGCGGAACTCGGACCCGGCCCATTCTCACCGAGCGATCTTCGGCCCCGTCTATCCCGCCTCCAAGACGGCGCTCAACGCCATGACCGTGGCCATGGCGATCGAGCTGGAAGGGACCGGGATCAAGGTCAACGCCGCCTGCCCAGGCTTCACCAAGACCAACCTCAACAACTATGCGGGCACGCAGACCGTGGAGGAGGGCGCCCGCGAGCCGGTGCGCCTTGCGCTGCTCGGCCCGGACGGTCCGTCGGGCACGTTCTCCAATTCCGCCGGACCTCTGCCCTGGTGATCGCCAGGGTCTAATATTTCGGTCGCCGATGACCCCTTAGCGACCCTGCCATCCTGCGCGTCGGCATCGCCGCAAAGGGCGTGAACGGATCAAGACTGCCCGCGAATTGGGCAATATGGGCCGGATGGCCTCCGTGGAGGCCTGCGGCCTTCACGGGGGCGGCTCGCCAGGCGATGTGTTAGGCTCCAGACCTGGGGTTGACCATGAAACTGGCAGGGGAGTTCGAATATTTGGGCGACGCCTATCCTGGCGACCCGGAATTCGACGCGCCGCCGCCCAAGGGCGTGGTCAAGCTGTTTTATCCCGGCGACACGGACGCGGAAGAGGGAGCCGGCGACGGCGTCTATAAGCGCTGCGGCTTCTTCAGGTGCCCCTGGTGGCGCTGGGGCGGGTTCAAGGAAGCCGCCACTCGTCAGCAACCCGACCGCGCGGCCAAGGGAATCTATCCGATCGCCTCGATCGTCCTGGTCCCGCAGCGAACGCGGGCGGGTTCCGGCGAACGGCGCAAGGCGGGAGGCTCGTAAGGACCGGCCGCGAGATCTGGCCGCCGGGGCATCCCCGCACAGGCATCAAGGCCCGAGATCGGGCGCCGGGACGCGGATGTCGAACAGGACCCGGCCATCGGGCGTCAGGGGGGTGATCTTCGGGTCGACCCGCAGGCTCGGAACCAGGGTGAGGGCGGTGGCGCCGACGCCCAGGCCCGGCGGGGTTTCTTTCAGCACGTGGCAATCGGTCAGGCGGTTGTCGTCGGTCTTGGCGCAGTCGAGCTCCACCACCCCCGTAGTGCGGGGCGGCGCGGCGCCGGCCGAGGCGCGGGGCTGGACTTCGAAGCGCCAGGCCTTGTCGTCCAGCAGATAGGCCTGGGCCATGCGCTGGACGTCGGCGGCGGTGACGTGCTTGAGCGCCGGAATGGTGGTCCGCACCAGGTCCAGACGGCGGGGATCGGTCTGGGCCCCGACCAGGGCGCTCAGCCAGTAGCCGTTGGTCTGGCGCGCCTGGGTGAACAGCTCGACGCGCGGCTGGCGCGCCCGCTCCAACTCGTCGTCCGACAGGGGCGTCTGGCGCAGGTCGGCGACGATCTTGGCCACGGTGTCGTAGAACAGGGCCGCCTTGTCCGGCGGGGCCTCGGCGAAGGCGTAGATATAGCCGTAGCCGGGGAAGGTCTGCGAGGTCTCCAGACTGGTGTCCGCCTCATAGGCGGCGCCGTCGGCGACCCGGAACTGGGCGAACAGGCGCGACTTGAGGGCCTGTTCGAGAATGCGCAGGTCGCGGGAGGTCTGCAGATCGCCGCGGGCGTCGGCGACCGGCCAGGCGACCAGGAACAGAGCCTGATCGTCGCGGCCGGCGTGGCGGCGGACAACGGGCGCGGCCTGGGGCTGAGGAAAGCGGATCGCCCGCGCCTCGGCCGGTGGGTCCGCCGCCGGTGGGCGCGGCGGCAGGGCGCCGAAGGTTTTCGCCACCGCGTCGATGGCCTGGTCGACACCGACGTCCCCGACCACGGTGACCTCGATCGGGCCCTTGGCGAGCGGGGCGGCCAGAACCTGTTTCAGGTCCGACAGGCGCGTCGTGGCCACGTCGATATGGGCGGGCGAGGCCCAGCGCGGGTCGGCGCCATGCAACAGAAAGGGCAGCTGCCGCTGCATGACCCCGCCGGGCGAGGCGTTCTGATTGTTGATCATCGGGTCGGCCAGCTTGCGAACATGCTCGAAGGCTTCCGGCCTCAGGCCCGGGTCGGTGGCATAGGCGGCCAGGACCTGCATCTGGGTGTCCAGATCCGCCCCACGGGTGACGCCGGACAGTTCGAAATGGTCTTCGCGCGCGCCGAAACCCAGGGAAAAGATCTTCGACGCCAGGGCCCGTTCCATGTCTTCCAGATCCAGCTTGCCAAGGCCGCCATAGAGAAAGGCGCCCGAATCCGCCGCCCAGCGTGCGGTGGAGCGATCCTTGGGCAGGTCGAGGAGGCCATGGCCTATGGCCACGGCGACCTGGATCTGATCGGCGGCGAACCGGGTCGGTTTGATCGTCAGGCGCACGCCGTTGGCGAAGCGGACCAGGGTGGTGTCGAGGTCGGCGATGCGGCGGCGCTCGACAACCGCGCCCGGCGTCCCGAACGTCTCATAGGGCCAGACGGCCTTGGCCTCATCGGGCGGAGCGATGAGCGGCGCCGTCTCCATCTGGGCGAAGGCGGCGGTCACGGCGGCTTCCCCGCCGGGAAGCGGGACCGGGGTCGAGATGAACACCAGCGGCCCGGAGCCCGAGAAGGCGGCGCGCAGGGCGGCGGTCACCTCGGCGGCGGTCAGGCCCTTCACGTCGGCATTGAACAGGGCCAGGTTCTCGGCCGGGCTGGTGAAGACTGAATCGTCATCCACCGAGGCCATCAGGGCCTGGGCCAGGCTGCGGGTCCGGCGCGTGGCCGCCCCGGCGGCGGCGGCCTCAAGCCGGGCGCGGAACAGCCCCACCTCCACGTCGACCTCGTCCTGCCGCACGCCGAAGGTCATGGCCTGGCGCCGGGTGGTCTCGGCGGCCGTCAGGGCGCTGCGCCAGCGCAGGGGTGAATCGTCCACCGACAGCAGGGTGATGCGAGCCGAGTGGGACTGGCTGCGGCGGCTCAGCGACGCCTCGATATAGGGCGGCGCCGCGCCATTGGCCATGACCCGGTAGCGGCGGTTGACGATGTTGAGGCCGATGGCCTCGATCGCCTGCCGCCGGGCCTCGGCGACGCTGTCGCGCGCCCCATCATAGGGCGAGACCCAGCCGACCAGGATGGAGCGCGACACCTTGGGATCGACGACCACACGAACCTCGAGCCCCCGCGGATCCGGCGTTCCGAGATCCGGCTCGGGCCGGGATGGGCCGACCGGTCGCCAGTCCGCGAAATGGGCCTTGATCTGCGCCTCGACCTCGGCCGGATCGACATCGCCGACCACGATCAGGGCGGCGCGATCGGGCCGATAGAAGGCCTGGTAAAAAGCGCGCATCAGCGGGACCTGGGCCTGTCTGATGGTGTCGAGCGTGCCGATCGGCATTCGCCTGGGTAGGAGCAGGCCCTTGTAGAGAAAGGCGCGCTGGTCGAGCAGGACCCGCATGTCCGGCGTGTCGCGCAGCTGTTCCTCCGACAGCACCGGGCCGCGTTCGGTGTCCAGCATCTTGGGGTCGAGGGTCAGTTCGCTGGCCGTCTCGCGCATCCGCATCAGGCCAAAATCGATGGTCTTGGGCTCTGCGTTGGGCAGGTCGACCAGATAGAAGGTCTGGGTTTCCTGGGTATAGGCGCTGGCGTCGGCCCCGACCGTCATGCCCAGGCGCTGAAGGTCCTTCCAGACCTCGGCCTCGGGAACATGGGTCGAGCCGCGAAAGCTCATATGTTCGAGCAGATGCGCCAGGCCTTGCTCGTTGTCGGCCTCGTTCAGGGAGCCGACGCCCAGGCGAAACCGGATGGACACCTCGCCCCTGGGGGTCTGGTTGCGCAGGATGGCGTAACGCAGGCCATTGGGCAGGACGCCGAAACGCACCGCCGGGTCGGCGGGCAGATCACTATGGGCCTGGGGCCAGGCGGGGCTGCCGGCCCAGGCCGGCGGGGTCAGGCCGGTCGCCAGGGCGAGGCACACGCTGAGCAGCCATGCCCGCCAGCTCAACCTTCGGGCGAACGACGCCAATCCGACTCCTCGAACCGTCACAAAGCCATATCATCGGGCGCCGCGCCTGTGGGGGCAAATGCTTTGGCGTCGCGGCCCCCTCAGCCCGCTCTTTCAGCCCCCCTGTCAGCCCAGGATGCCGGGCAGGTCCAGGCCCTGTTCGCGGGCGCAATCCAGGGCGATGTCGTAGCCCGCGTCCGCATGGCGCATGACCCCGGTGGCGGGATCGTTCCAAAGCACGCGTTCGACCCGTTTGGCGGCCGCATCGGTGCCGTCGCAGACCACGACCATGCCCGCATGCTGGGAGAAGCCCATGCCGACCCCGCCTCCATGATGCAGCGACACCCAGGTGGCGCCCGACGCACAGTTGAGCAAGGCGTTGAGCAGGGGCCAGTCAGACACGGCGTCGGAGCCATCGAGCATGGACTCAGTCTCGCGGTTGGGCGAGGCGACAGAGCCTGAATCCAGGTGGTCGCGGCCGATCACGACGGGCGCACTGAGCTCGCCGGAGGCCACCATGGCGTTGAAAGCCAGGCCCAAGCGGTGGCGATCGCCCAGGCCGACCCAACAGATACGCGCCGGCAAGCCCTGGAACTTGATCCGCTCGCGGGCCATGTCGAGCCAGTTGTGCAGATGGGTGTTGCCGGGGGTCAGTTCCTTGACCTTGGCGTCGGTCTTGTAGATGTCCTCCGGATCGCCGGACAGGGCCGCCCAGCGGAACGGCCCGATCCCGCGGCAGAACAGCGGCCGGATATAGGCGGGTACGAAGCCTGGAAAATCGAAGGCGTCGGCGACCCCTTCCTCCAGGGCCATCTGGCGGATATTATTGCCATAATCGAGGGTGGGCACGCCCATGCGATGGAAGTCCAGCATGGCTCGGACATGCTCGGCCATGGAGCCGCGCGAGGCCTTCTCCACCGCCTTGGGATCGGTCTCGCGCTTGCGGGCCCACTCGTCCAGGCTCCAGCCCTTGGGCAGATAGCCGTTGATCGGATCATGGGCCGAGGTCTGGTCGGTGACCGCGTCCGGACGCACGCCCCGTCGCACCAGTTCGGGAAAGATGTCGGCGGCATTGCCTAACAGGCCGACGGATATGGCTTTTTTAGCCTTGCAGGCCTGGTCGATCAGAGCCAGGGCCTCGTCCAGGTCCTGGGCCATCACGTCCAGATAGCCGGTGCGCAGGCGCATTTCGATGCGCGAGGCCTGGCATTCCACCGCCAGGCAGCTGGCCCCGGCCATCACCGCCGCCAGGGGCTGTGCGCCGCCCATGCCGCCCAGGCCCGCGGTCAGGATCCAGCGGCCGGACAGATCGCCGCCATAGTGCTGGCGGCCCAGCTCGGCGAAGGTTTCATAGGTGCCCTGAACGATGCCCTGGGTGCCGATATAGATCCACGAGCCGGCGGTCATCTGGCCGTACATGGCCAGACCCTTCTTATCCAGTTCGTTGAAATGATCCCAGGTGGCCCAGCGCGGCACCAGGTTGGAGTTGGCGATCAGCACCCGGGGGGCGTCGATATGGGTGCGGAACACCCCCACCGGCTTGCCCGATTGCACCAGCAGGGTCTGGTCGTCCTCCAGCCGCCTGAGGGTCGCGCAGATGGTGTCGAAGCTTTCCCAGTCGCGGGCGGCCCGGCCGATGCCGCCATAGACCACCAGCTCCTCCGGCCGTTCGGCCACCTCCGGGTCCAGATTGTTCATCAGCATGCGCAGGGGCGCTTCGGTCAGCCAGCTCTTGGCGGACAGGGTGTTTCCGCGGGGGCTGGAGATGCGGCGGCTGTTGTCGAGACGGGTCATGGGCGCTCGCTGGCGGGTCAGGATTTGCGGGATTGGGCGAAGGTCAGGCAGGCCTGGATGACCTGGGTCAGGGCGGCGCGCAGGGCGGCGGCGCGGGCCTCTTCATAAGGGGCGGGCCAGGTCGTCGACGTCGGAGCCGTGGCCGGGTCGTCCATATAGCCGCGGCAGGCCAGTTCCATCTGCAGGGCCTGGACCCCCGTTTCGGGCTGGCCATAGTGGCGGGTGGTGTAGCCGCCCTTGAAGCGGCCGTTGGTCACGCGCGAGAACCCACTGGCGTCGCACGCCGCCTCGACCGCCGAGGTCAGGTCCGCGTCGCAGCTGGCGCCGCCGTTGGTCCCGATATTGAAATGGGCCAGGGGGCCGTCGAAAAGGCGGGGAACCACCGACCGGATCGAGTGGGCTTCGTACAGCACGACCGTCCCGTGCTCAGCCCGCAGCCGGCCGATTTCGGCGGCGAGGGCTTGGTGATAGGGGGCAAACCAAGTCCGCCGGCGTTCGGCGATCTCGTCCTCGGCCGGCTCCTGGCCGCCCCGGTAGAGCGGCTCGCCGTCGAAGGTGGTGGTCGGGCAAAGCTCAGTGGTCGCCTGGCCGGGATAGAGGGAGGCGCCGCCGGGGTCGCGATTGACGTCGATTACGGTGCGCGACATCGCCGTGCGCACCAGGGTCGCTCCCATTTCGCCGGCGAAGTCATAGAGCCGGTCGACCCACCAGTCGGCATCCTTGCGCGCCAGCCACGGCGAGACCAGGCGCTGTTCGATTTGCGGCGGGATCTCGGTTCCCGTGTGCGGGAAACTGATGATCAGCGGGGCCGCGCCGCGCTGGACGGTGAGCCAGGAGGGATTGGAGCTCATCACGCCCCCGCCAGCAAAGGCAAGGGCACGGTGCTGGCCGCGGCGATCACCCGGCCGTCGCGGACCTGGGCGGTGGCGGCTTCCATGTCGGGATGCATGTGGCGGTCGTGGTCGAGGAAGGCGACCTCAGCCCGCAGGCCGGCGCGCACCGCCTCCAGGGCCGGGCTCGACGCCATGCCCTGATGGAAGTCGCATCCCTGGGCGGCGACCAGCAGTTCGATGCCGATCACCGAGAAGGCGTTCTGCGCCATGTCCAGCAGGCGGCGCGCGCCGTGGGCGGCCATGGAGACATGGTCCTCCTGGTTGGCCGAGGTCGGGATGGAGTCGACGCTGGCCGGATAGGCGCGCTGCTTGTTCTCCGACACCAGGGCCGCGGCCGTGACCTGGGGAATCATGAAGCCGGAATTCAGTCCGGGCTTGGGGGTCAGGAAGGCGGGCAGGCCGGACAGGGCCGGATCCACCAGCATGGCGATGCGCCGCTCGCTGAGCGAGCCGATCTCGCACAGGGTCAGGGCGATCATGTCGGCGGCGAAGGCCACGGGCTCGGCGTGGAAATTGCCGCCCGACAAGGCCTCGTCCGTCTCGGGGAAGATCAGCGGGTTGTCGGTGACGCCATTGGCCTCGGTGGCCAGGGTCGCGGCGGCCTGGCGCAGCACGTCCAGGGCCGCGCCCATCACCTGGGGCTGGCAGCGCAGGCAATAGGGGTCCTGCACTCGTTCGTCACCGGTCAGGTGCGAGGCGCGAATGGCCGAGCCCGCCATCAGGGCGCGCAGGGTCGTGGCCGTATCGATCTGGCCGCGATGGCGACGCAGGGCATGGATGCGGGGATCGAACGGCGTGTCCGAACCCTTGGCCGCCTCGGTGGACAGGGCGCCGGTGATCAGGGCGGAGCCGAACAATCGTTCGGCCTCGAACAGGCCGGCCAGGGCGTTGGCGGTCGAGAACTGGGTGCCGTTGAGCAGGGCCAAACCCTCCTTGGGGCCCAGGGTCAGGGGTTCAAGACCGGCGTCTGCAAGGGCCCTGGCGGCGGGGACGCGCGCCTCGCCGACAAAGATCTCGCCGACGCCGATCATGGCCGCGGCCATGTGCGACAGCGGCGCCAGATCGCCCGAGGCGCCGACCGAACCCTGGCCGGGGATGACCGGCGTCAGGCCCTTGGCCAGCAGGGCCTGGAGCAGGATCGTCGTGGCCGGCGCCACGCCGGAGGCGCCCTGGGCCAGGCTCGCCAGCTTCAGGGCCAACATCAGCCGGGTGATGGCGATAGGGGTCGGCGCGCCGACGCCGGCGGCGTGGGACAGGACGATGTTGCGCTGAAGCGCGGCCAGATCGTCATCGCCGATCCGCACGCTGGCCAGTTTGCCAAAGCCGGTATTGATGCCATAGACCGGCTCACCCTTGGCCAGGATCCGCGTCACCGCCGCGGCGCTTTCGGCGATCGCCGGGGTTGCGGCGGGGTCGAGCCACACCGCTGCGCCGCGATAGATGGCGCGCCATTCGGCCAGGGAAACCTCGCCGGGGCGCAGGGTGATTTCGGTCAAGACATGATCTCCGAAGGACCATTTTCCGACGCCGAACCCGCAGCCGCTTCGGCTGAAACTGGGCGGGGCCAGACAATGGGGAATAGGGGATGGTCCATGGGCGCGCCCGTGGGCAGCTCGGCTTCCAAGCCGGGAAAGGGTGGCGAGGTGGTCCAGGCGCGCGGCGCGTGAGTCGCATCGTCGCCCAGAAAACGGACCGAAAACACCCGCCGGCGCCGATCCGCGCCGGCCGAGGAATGCAGGGTCAGCATATGGAAACAGACCAGGTCGCCGGGCTCCAGGGCCCAGCCGATGATCGGATGGGCGGCGCGGTCGGCTTCGATGTCGGGCAGGTCGGCAAGGCTGCCCTCGGGAAACCACCTGGCCTTGGCGTCCATGAAGCTGCGCGGCATCAGCCAGGGGCCGCGATGGGAGCCGGCGACGAACTGCAGGGTGGCCGCCTGGCTGACCGGATCTGCGGGAATCCAGAAGCTGCAGTTCTGGCGGCCCTCGACATTGTAATAGGGCTGGTCCTGGTGCCAGGGGGTCGGCTGAAGCGTGCCGGCCTCCTTGGTCAGCATGTGGTCGTGATACAGCCGGGCGATCCGCGATCCCATCAGCTCGGCGGCCAGTTCGCCCAGGCGGGAGCGGAAAATGAACTGGCGATAGGCGGGGTTTTCGCCCCAGTTGCAGAAATCCTCCACGAAGCGGCCGGGGTCGCCCTCGCGGCTGGCGACCTTGGCCCGTGGGCTGGGCTGGGCGAGATTATCGTCGATCCCCTGGCGCAGAAGCGCGATCAGCGCCGGGGGAATGACGCCGCGCAGACAGACGGCGCCGTCGCGGGCGAAGTCTTCGGCGGCCGTGGTCAATGTGGCCGGGGTCACTGGCCCCTCCACACGCGGGCGTGAAGGGGGTTGAACCCCATGCGGTAGACCAGCTCGGCCGGCCGTTCGATGTCCCAGATCGCCAGGTCGCAGGCCTTGCCGGCCTCCAGGGTCCCGGTCTCATGCTGCAGGCCCAGCGCCCGCGCGGCCTGGCGGGTGACGCCGGCCAGACACTCCTCCACCGTCATGCGGAACAGGGTTGCAGCCATGTTCATGGTCAGGAGCAGGGAGGTCAGCGGCGAGGTGCCGGGATTGCAATCGGTGGCCAGGGCCATGGGCACGCCATGCCGGCGCATCAGGTCGATCGGCGGAAGCTTTGTCTCGCGCACGAAATAGTAGGCGCCGGGCAGGAGTACGGCCACGGTCCCGGCCGCCGCCATGGCCGCGACGCCGGCCTCGTCGGTATGTTCCAGGTGGTCGGCGGACAGGGCCGAGAACTCGGCCGCCAGGGCTGCGCCGTGCAGGTTGGACAGCTGGTCGGCGTGCAGCTTGACCGCAAGGCCATGGGCGCGCGCGGCCTCGAACACCCGTCGCACCTGATCGGGTGAAAAGGCGATGCCTTCGCAAAAGGCGTCGACCGCGTCGGCCAGGCCGTCCGCCGCCATCGCGGGGATCATCTCCTCGCAGACCCGCGCGATATAGCCGTCCTTGTCGCCGGCGGCTTCGGGGGGCAGGGCGTGGGCCCCGAGGAAGGTGGTGCGGATCGACGCCGGCCGCATCTCGCCCAGGCGGCGCGCGACGCGCAGCTGCTTGCGCTCGTCCTCCAGGGACAGGCCATAGCCGGACTTGATCTCCACCGTGGTCGCGCCCTCGGCCATGAGGGCGTCCAGGCGTGGCAGGCTGCCGGCCAGCAGCTGGTCCTCGCCGGCGGCGCGGGTGGCGGCGACCGTGGAGACGATGCCGCCGCCGGACCGGGCGATCTCTTCATAGGAGGCGCCGGCCAGGCGCAGTTCGAACTCGCGCGCGCGATCGCCGCCATAGACCAGGTGGGTATGGCAATCGATCAGGCCGGGGGTGATCCAGCGGCCGCCGCAGTCATGGGTCTGGGCGGGTTCAAAGGCCGGCGCGTCCGCCGCCGGTCCGGCATAGAGGATACGCCCATCCTGGCTGGCCACGACACCGTCTTCGACGACGCCCAGTCCCGGGCGATCGGCCGTCAGCGTCGCTAGCCTTGCCTCCCGCCACAGCCGGTCGCAGCGCATCCGCACCTCGTCTTTCCGATCGGGGCATGCTCGAACATGTCGGCTAATATGTCTAGACATAATCGCAGGATCGGGCACGATGGCGTCGGAGACAAGGAGAGCGACGTGACCGACGCCCTGTGGCTCGAAACCGCTTTGCTGGCCGACGGCTGGGCCGATCGCGTGCGGATCTGGCATGAAGATGGTCGCATCAGCGCCGTCCAAACCGGCGTCGATCCCGAGGCGGGCGAGGAGCGCGTCGCCATCGGCGTTCCGGGCCTGGCCAATATCCACAGTCACGCCTTTCAACGCGGCATGGCCGGTCTGGCCGAGAGCCGCGGCCGGCCGGATGACGATTTCTGGAGCTGGCGCGAGGTGATGTACCGGTTCATCGACCGGTTGGATCCCGATGATGTCGAGGCCATAGCCGCCCTGGCCTTCGCCGAAATGCTGGAGAGCGGTTTCACCCGGGTGGGCGAATTCCACTATCTGCATCACGACCGGGATGGCCGACCCTATGCCGATCCGGCCGAACTGGCCGCCCGTATCGCGTCGGCGGCGTCAGCCACGGGGATCGGCCTGACCCTGCTGCCGGTGTTCTATGCCCACAGCGGCTTTGGCGGGACGGCGCCCACGCAGGGCCAGCGCCGCTTCATCCACGATCTCGACGGCTTCGCCCGGCTGGTCGAGGGCGCCCGCGAGGCCTGCGCCGCCCTGCCTGACGCCGTGGTCGGGGTCGCGCCCCACAGCCTGCGGGCGGTGACCCCGCAAGAGCTGGAGATCCTGACCACACTTGCGCCCCGCGCGCCGGTTCACATCCATATCGCCGAGCAGCTGCGCGAGGTCGAGGACTGCCTGGCCTGGTCGGGCCAAAGGCCCGTGGACTGGCTGCTGAACCATGCGCCGGTGGACGCCCGCTGGTGCCTGGTCCACGCCACCCATGTCACCGAGGCCGAAACCCTCGCCATGGCCGCCAGCGGCGCCGTGGCCGGGCTCTGCACGGTCACCGAAGCCAATCTCGGCGATGGGATCTTTCCGGCGGCGGACTATCTGGCCGCCGGCGGGGCCTTCGCGGTCGGCAGCGACTCCAACATCCTGATCTCCGCCGCCGACGAGTTGCGAACCCTGGAATATGCCCAAAGGCTCAGCCGCCGGGCGCGCAATGTGCTCAGCACGGAGCGCAGGGCTTCGACCGGCCGCAACCTTTTCGATGGGGCCCTGGCAGGCGGTGGACAGGCTCTGGGTGTGGCCGGGACGGGCCTGGCGATCGGCGCGCCCCTGGATCTGGTCGGACTGGACGCGACGCATCCTTCCCTGATCGGCCGCCGGGGCGATGCGCTGCTGGACGGCTGGATCTTCGCCGGGCGCGCTGGCGTGATCGACGGGGTCTGGCGGAGCGGACGCAAGATGGTCAGCGAGGGGCGGCATGTCGGCATGGCCGCGATCGCCGCGCGCTATCGGCGAACCCTGGAAAAGGTGTTGGTCGATTGAGCATCATCGCGGACGCCGCGCTGGACGAGCGGGCCCTGCATCAGCGGATCACCGCGGATATCGAGGACAAGATCCGCTCGGGCGCCTGGCCGCCGGGCTTTCGCATCCCCTTCGAACATGAGCTGACGGCGCAATATGGCTGCGCCCGGGCCACGGTGAACAAGGCGGTCAGCGTCCTGGCCACAGCCGGCCTCGTCGAGCGCCGCCGCCGGGCGGGATCGTTCGTCGCCCGCCAGCATATCCAGTCCGCCGTGCTGGAGATCCCCGATATCGAGGCCGAGGTCACTCGGCGGGGCCAGGCCTATGGCTATTGCCTGCTGTCGCGCGCCTTGCGCCGCATCGATGCGACCGATCCCGATGAGGCTCGGCTGGGCGCCGGATCGGGCCTGGAGATCCATTGCCTGCATTTGGCGGATGGCCAGCCCCTGGCCCTGGAGCAGCGCCTGATCAATCTCGACGTGGCGCCGGGCGCGGTCGAGGCGGATTTCGCCAAGGTGTCACCCGGGAGCTGGCTGTTGCGCCACGTGCCCTGGAGCGAGGCCGAACATCGGATCTCGGCGATCAATCCCGACCGGGCCGACGCGCGGTTGTTGAAGGTCAGGCCCGCCGACGCCTGTCTCAGCGTCCGCCGCTGGACCTGGCGGATAGGCGAGGGGGTCACCTTCGTGCGCCAGATTTTCCCCGGCGACGCCTATGACCTAGTCGCCCGCTTCACGCCCGGCGCGAACTGATCGTTACTCGGCCGCGGAACGCAGGGCCTCTCCGGAAACCTCGGCCCTGTGCATCAGCCGGCCGGGGCGCGCGCCGGTGTCTTCGCCCTCGGCCTGGGTGATCTCGCCCCTGACCAGGGTGGCGACATAGCCATTGGCCTTCTGCATCAGCCGTTCGGCCCCGCTGGGCAGGTCATAGAGCATGCGCAGAGGCTGATAGCTCAGGCGGTCGAAGTCGATCAGGTTGAGATCCGCCCTTTGGCCCGGCGTCACCAGGCCCCGGTCGGTGATGCCGTAGAGCCGGGCCGCGTCATAGGTCTGCTTGCGCACCATATGCTGCAACGACAGGCGAGGCCCGCGCTTGCGATCCCGCACCCAGTGGCTCAGCAGGAAGGTGGGCGCGCCGGCGTCGCAGATCGTCGCCACATGCGCGCCGCCGTCGCCGCCGCCCAGGACGGTATGCGGGCTGGCCAGCAGTTCGTAGGTCGGGTCCAACGAACCCTTGGCGTAGCCCATGATCGGGCGATGCAGAAAACCCTCGCCGTCTTCTTCGAGCAGGATTTCAAGCGCGATTTCGCGCGGATCGCGCCCGGCGCGCTTGGCCAGGGCGGAAATCGTGCCCGTGGGCTCAGGCTCATAGTCAGGGGTCTGGCCCAGCGGCCAGATGCCGGTCCACTGGCTGAAGCCCCCGACCGCGCCGAGGATATTGTTCATCCCCTGTGAGGCGACGGTCTTGCGCAGGGCCTCATCCGTCTTCAGCCGTCGAACCCGCTCGGCGTGGGGCAGGTCGGCGAGGCTGTTAAAGGCCGCGGAATGGATGAAAGGATGATGCCGGCTACGCAGGCAGACCATGATGCCGATCGAGCGGCAGAAGACCTGAGGCGTGACCTGGGCGCCCCGCTCGCGGCCCTGAGCGCAGGCCTCGAGCTGATCGCGCCACCAATTGGGCTGAACGTGGTTCTGGCCACAGAGGAAGGTGATCGGGCAGCCGGTCTTGGCCGAGATTTCATTCATCCAGGCCAGTTCGTGCGGTGGGGCTGTGATGTCCTCGCCGAGCAGGCCGGCCGTGACCGCCTCCATGACGCCGCCGCCGCTGTCGACCAGCGCTTGGGCGAAGGCGGTCAGTTCCTCGACGCTGGCATAGGTGCCTGGGACCGGCTCCCCATCGGTGGAGCGGTGAATCACCGTTCGCGAGGTGGAAAAACCGAAGGCCCCGGCGCCCTGACCCTCGCGGATCAGGGCGGCCATGGCGGCGATGTCGTCGGGGGTGGCCGTTTCGTTCATGGCGCCGCGCTCGCCCATCACATAGGCGCGCAGGGCCCCATGGGTGGTCTGGGCGCCCACATCCATGCTCAGCTCCCGCCGGCGAAGGGACGCCACATATTCGGGAAAGCTCTCCCAGTCCCATTTTATGCCATCGGACAGGGCGGCGCCGGGAATATCCTCGACGCCCTCCATCAGGCCGATCAGCCATTCGCGCCGATCCGGCTTCACCGGGGCGAAACCGACGCCGCAATTGCCCATGATGGTGGTCGTGACCCCGTGCCAGAAGGACGGGGCCAGTTGAGTGTCCCAGGTCACTTGCCCGTCATAGTGCGAATGGATATCGACCCAACCGGGCGTCACCAGCAGGCCTTCGGCGTTGATCGTTTCGTGTGCGGCTCCCGAGATCTTGCCGACCTCGACGATTACGCCATTCGCAATCGCAACATCCGCCGTCACCGGCTCGCCGCCGGATCCGTCCACGACTGTTCCGCCTCGTATAATCCGATCAAACATGCTTGGCCCGGGACTTGCAAAGTGGGGGTTCGTTAGAGTGTCTTGGTATCGTTATAGGGTAAGTGTTGCATTTAGATCTAGGGTTAGCGTTTTCGTCGTTCGCCTGTCGCAAGCCGCCGCGCGCGACTTGTCGTCGTACGGGGCGCGAAGGTAGAGTGCGCGCTGTTAGGCCCGTCTTGGTCTGTAGTAGACGTGCCAAAGTTAACTTAGATATACTAGTTTTACCGGCGATTACAAAACGAAGATTGTCATCGCTTTTGAACCGGTTCCATCTGCGAGAAAAACTGTCTCACAGGCATTGGATCTGTTTAAACGGTAAGCGGTTAGGGTTGCGTTCGAGCGGGACTTATCTGCGCGATTGATATCCCGTGATGAGTCCCTGGAACTGAAGTTTAGGTGAAGGTGCAGAAAGCATGATTGCTATCGATCAAGTCTATGGCCGATTGACCGACGTTTTCCGCGACGTGTTTGAAGACGACGATCTGGTGCCGACCGCCGAGATGACGGCCGAAGACGTGGACGGTTGGACCAGTCTGGCGCATGTGCGTCTCGTTTTGACCATCGAAGAGACCTTCGGTATCCGCTTTTCCGCGGCCCAGGTGTCTTCCATGGCCAATGTCGGCGATCTGGCGTCAACCATCCAGAAGAAGCTATCATGATGACGGCCCTCGGCGGTCCGGTGGGCGATGACGGCGTGAGCGCCTGGGCGCTTGAGGTCGGCGCCGCCTGCCTTGGCGACGAGCGCGAAGGTAGGGGCGATCATGCACGCTGAAGACCTTTATATCGGCTTGGACTGGCTGGCCCCCGTCGAGAACTTCCGGGAGGCCTGCCGCACCTTGCTGGACGACGCCGGGCCTTGCGGCCCCGGGCTGCGCAGCCTCGCCCGCCGCCGGCTGAGCGAAGCCCAACTGAGCCGCTTGGCGGGCGTTATCGCCACCCTGCGCGCGCGGGGCCGCTCCCTGGCGCCCCTAACCCCCTTCAAGCTGGGCGTGATCGGCAATGGCACGCTGGATCTGATCGCGCCGGCCCTGGTGGCCAGCGCCGCCCGCCATGGCCTTGATCTGCAGGTCGTCACCGTGCCCTACGGGTCAGCCGTGCAGGAAGCCGTGTCGCCGAGCTCAACCTTGAACCAGGCGGCCTGCGATGCGGTGCTGGTGGCGCTCGACTATCGCGGCCTGCCCCTGCGCCCCGGTCTGACCGATACGGCTGACGCACGGAAATCGGTGGCGGACGCCGCCGGCGTGATCGAAACCATTCGCCGCGGCGTGCATGAGGCCAGCGGCGCCCGTTGTATCGTCCAGACCCTGGCTCCGCCGCCGGAGACCCTGTTTGGCAGCCTCGATCGCCAGGTGCCTGGCGCCCTGCGGCGTTTGATCGAGGACGTAAACAACGAAATCGCCGCCAATCTTGAGGGTCATGGCGATGTGCTGTTCGACGTGGCGGGCCTGGCCCAGACCGTCGGCCTGTCGCATTGGCATTCGCCGGTCCAGTGGAACATGGCCAAGCTGCCCTTCGCCGGCGCCTGCCTGCCGCTCTATGCCGATCATGTGGCCCGGCTGCTGGGCGCCCTGCGCGGCAAGGGCGGGCGCTGCCTGATCCTGGATCTCGACAACACCGTCTGGGGCGGCATCGTTGGCGACGACGGGGTCGAGGGGTTGGTCCTGGGCGAGGGCGATCCGACCGGCGAAGCCTTCATCGGTGTCCAGCGCATGGCGCTGGCCCTGCGCGAGCGCGGCATCGTGCTGGCGGTTTCGTCCAAGAACGACGAGGCCAATGCTCGCCGGCCCTTCCGCGAGCATCCTGAAATGTTGCTCAAGGAAGATCATATCGCCGTGTTCCGCGCCAACTGGCAGGACAAGGCCAGCAATATCCGGGCGATCGCCGAAGAGCTGTCGCTGGGCCTGGATGCGATGGTGTTTCTGGACGACAACCCGGCCGAGCGCGGGCTGGTCCGCCGCGAACTGCCTGAGGTGATGGTGCCCGAGTTGCCGGAAGACCCGGCGCTCTATGCGCGCACCCTGGCCGCCGGCGGCTTCTTCGAGGCGGTGGCCGTGTCGGATGAAGACCGCAAGCGCGCCGACTACTATCAGACCAACGCCCGTCGCGCTCAGGCCAAGGTCGCCGCGACAGACATCAACGACTATCTGAAATCCCTGGCCATGGAGATGACGGTTCAACCGTTCGATGCGGTGGGTCGCTCGCGGATCGTCCAGCTGATCAACAAATCCAATCAATTCAATCTCACCACACGCCGCTATGACGAGCCCGAGATCGAGGCTCTGGAGCACGACCGCGCGGCCCTGACCCTGCAGATCCGGCTCAGCGACATCTTTGGCGACAACGGCATGATCAGCGTGGTGATCTGCAAGCCGCGCGGACCTGAGGCCCGCAGCGCCGAGGTGTGGGAAATCGACACCTGGCTGATGAGCTGCCGCGTGCTGGGCCGCGGCGTCGAACGCATGGTGATGAACGAGATCCTGCACCACGCCCGCGCGCGCGGGATCAAGACCTTGGTCGGGGTCTATCGGCCCACCGAGCGTAACGGCATGGTCCGCGACCACTATGAAAACCTGGGTTTCACCCGTCGGCTGGTGGCCGAAGACGGCGAGACCGAGTGGGTGATCGCCGCGACCGCCGAACTTCCAGAGGCGCCCATGCGCGTGGTGCGCCAGGGTTTCATGTCCGCGGCGGCCTGAGACACGATCCGTGGACGTTCCATCATTCCCGTTCCTGGGGTTCGCCGCCGCCGGCGCCCTGGCCTATAACCTGTCCGGCGTCAAATGGTGGCGCATGGCAGTGCTGCTGGTCTGCAATCTCGCCTTTCTGGCCAGTTTCACCCAGCAGCCGGCCGCCTTCGTTCCCTATGCCGCCTTTGTGCTTTTAGGCTACGGCTTTGTGTTCGCGATCCAGAACGGCGCGCCTAAACAGCTGCGCCCGGTCGCGATCCTGACCATTCTGGGCCTGTTCTTCTGGCTCAAGAAATACAGCTTCCTGCCCTCGGCCACCTATCTGACCTTTCCCTACATGGCGGTCGGCCTGTCCTACGTGTTCTTCCGCGTCCTGCACCTGATCATCGATGCGCATGACACCGAGACCATTGGTCGGGTGGGGCCCTTCTCCTATCTGAACTACACGCTCAATTTCACCAGCATCGTGTCGGGGCCGATCCAGCGCTACGAAGACTATGACCGGATGACCAATGGCGAGCCCGCGTCCCTGAGCGTGACCGCCATCGGCCGCGCCATCGAGCGTATCGTGATCGGCCTGTTCAAGGTGATGGTGGTCTCGCATCTTCTGTCCATGGCCCAGAAGGGGCTGCTGGCCCAGGTGCTGGGGCCCGAGACGGCGCTGGAGCACGTCCGCGACGGCGCCCTGCTGGTCGCCCTGTATCCGGTCTATCTGTTCTTCAATTTCTCCGGCTATGTCGACTTCGTCATCGGCGTGGCGCGGTTTTTCCGCATCGAGTTGCCGGAGAACTTCGATCGTCCGTTCTCGTCGGCCAGCTTCATCGAATATTGGAGCCGGTGGCACATGACCCTGTCCAACTGGCTGAAGACCTATGTCTATAATCCGCTGCTGATGCTGTTGATGCGCCGCGTGCGCTCCAAGGTCATCGGGCCCTATCTGGCCGCCTTCGCCCTGTTTGTGACCTTCTTCCTGATCGGCGCCTGGCACGGGCGCACCTCGGAGTTTCTGTTCTTTGGCGTGCTGAACGGCGCCGGCGTCGGCCTCAACCAGGCTTATCGGACGTTCATGGGCGCGCGGATGGGCCGCAAGCCGTTCGCCGCCCTGGGCCGCGAGCCGCTGTACCAGGCGCTTTGCCGAGGCCTGACCTTCAGCTGGCTGGCCTTCACCCTGCTGTGGTTCTGGTCGGATTGGCGGCAGTTGGGCGAGATCGCCGCGGCCTTGGGCCCGCTCGGCATGACGGCGGCGGCCTTGATCATCTTCGTTGCGGCGACCGCGATCCTTGAGGCCATGGTCAGGGGTCGCAAGGCGCTGTTGTCGGTGGGGCCTGTTCGTGCGCCGCTGGTGACGTCGCGCTATCTCCGCACGGCTTGGGCCACCACGCTGGTGGTGCTGGTTCTGGCGTTCCAGACCGTGATGGACTCGCCGGCGCCCGATATCGTCTACAAAGCATTCTGAACATGCTGCTGATGCGTATACGGATCATGCCGGGGGGCGAATGAAAACCGACGTCGATCAAGCGCCAGACCAGATACAGGCCCTGCCGCGCCGTGACCTGATCCTGCTGCCCCTGATCAGCCTGCTGACCATGATCCTGCTGATGGGCGCGGCCGAGATCGGTACGCGGCTCATATGGCCGGAGGAGAAGGCCGATTCCTGCCTCGCCAAGCACGGAGAGCTAGGCTACCGCGCCTCGCCCAACTGTATCTCGCACACCAAGGCGGCGGAGGGGCCCTGGGTCGAGAACCACTACAACGACTGCGGACTGCTTTCACGCAATTCCTGTCGCGCCCCCGTGGGAGACAGGCTGCGCCTGGCCGCCGTCGGCTCCTCGATCAGCTTCACCTATCTGGTGCCTTGGGACCAGTCATGGCAGGGCCTGACGGCGGCGCGCCTGAGCAAGATGTGTGGGCGCCCGGTGGACTATCAGAACTATGCCGGCCTCTATAATCTGAACGAAAGCGCCATGCGCGCGCCCGAGGCGGCGGCCACCCATCCCCAGGCGGCGGTGATGTTCATCGACACCACCGACCTGTTCCAGGACCCGCCGGCCGATTTCGATCTGAACCTGGCGGCGCACCTCGACCATATAACGCCGCTTCCCGGCCATCTGCCGGGGCTGGCGGGTCTGCGCGACAATCTGCAGTTCAAGCGCCTGAAAGCCGATAGCCGCGCGGCCCTGATCGGCGAACATTTCGCGTTCAAAAGCGGCCGCACCTATCTCGACCTCTATCTGCGCAATGGCGACAAGGCCGACTTCCTGCGCCCCCCCTTCACGCCGGCCTGGCGGCGGCGGCTGGCGGTGCTGGACAAGGACCTGGGCTATATGGCCGACCAGCTGCGCGCCCAGAACGCGCCGCTGCTGGTGGTCTATGTGCCTCAGCAGGCGCAAGCCGAACTGATTTCCGGCCTGAGCGGGCCGGGGACCGACCCCTACGCCATCAACAAGGCCATTGGCGACATCGCCCGCCGTCACGGCGCCACCTTCATCGACGCCAGTCCACGGTTCCTGAGTGTTCGCGACGTGCCGTCCTATTTCTATCCTGTCGACGGCCATCTGAACGACAAGGGCAACGCCATGCTGGCCGAGGTGGTCGAGCAGGGGCTGGTGGGCGGCTCAAAGCCGCTGGTGCCGGGTTGCCGGGTCCCGCCGACCGGCAAAGGCGCTCTCTAAATCAGACTGCGGCCAATGCGAAACAAGCCCCGCGCAGCAGCTTCCGCACCGTCGATCACGCGCACATCGTCCCGTCCGGCCTGGCTGAGAGCGGCCTGGTAGAGGGCGGCGATCTGCGGCGCGCCGATGATGGTGATCGCGCCGGCGTCGCGGTTTTCGGCCAGGGCCGAGCCGATCTCGGCGCCGATCAGCAGGCCGGACAGATAGGCGGCGATTTCGTCAGGCGCCAGCGCGCCGAACAGACCCTCGGCGCGCGCGCTGAACAACAGGGACAGCAGGGCGGGATCGGCCAGGGCGCGGCTCACGCCCAAACGGAAAGCCCCGGGCCTATGCTCGCGCCCGCTCATCAACCGGCCGAGGATCGAGTGATCGCACAGCAGGGCATAGAACTCGCCGGACATGAAGGTGCGGAAGAACGAAATCCGCTGCCCGTTCACATGAACCCATTTGCTGTGGGTGCCCGGGGTGACCACCAGGCCTGACAGGTCGTCGTCCAGCGCGCCCAGGATCTGGGTCTCCTCGCCGCGCATGACATCGTGCGTCCCGTCGGCGCGAACCCAGCTTAGCCCCGGCACGATATAGGCCGGCCCGCGCCGGGTCTCCAGCCGCTTGAGCCCAAGCGCCAGCCGGTCGACGTCGGTGGGGCAGGCGACATAGGGCGCCTCGATCCAGCCCTGCTGGCTGCCGATCATACCGCTGAGCAGGATCGGCGGCGGCCCGGTGGCGAGCCAGTCCTCGATAAGCGTCATCAGCGCGGCTTCGAAGGCGCCATCACCGATCGCGCCTATGCCCGTCGGCGCCGTCCGCTGCTCCAGCACCTGCCCGTCAGGGCCGAAACGGAAAGCCCTCAGATTGGTGGTGCCCCAATCAGCGCCGATCAGCAGGGTCTGATCCGCAACGCCCGTCATCCGGCGAAGGCGATCGGCGCCAGGCCGCGGACATCGGACACGACCTCAAACAACTGGCCCGCGTCCGGCTCGTCCGACGCGCCGATACTGGCCGAGGTGACGAACAGGCGATTCAGGTCGGGGCCGGCGAAAGCGCAACTGGTGATGCGCGAGGCCGGCAGGCCGATCGAGCGTTCGAGCTTTCCGTTGGGCTGGAAGCGGCTGATACGCGCCCCGCCCCAATGGGCGATCCAGATCGCGCCCTCCGCGTCCGTGGTCATGCCGTCGGGATAGCCCCAGCTGTCCTCAAAGGTGACGAAGACCGATTTGTTCTCGAGCCGGCCGTCAGGCTTGAGGTCAAATCGGAACACCGTCCGCCGCGCGCTGTCCGTATGATAGAGGCCAAGGCCGTCGAGGCTGAAGGTCGGGCCATTGGTGACCCTGTAGCCCCCGTCGTGATGGCTCAGGGTCAGGTCCGGATCCAGGCGATAGAGGGCGCCGCGATCTTCCGCCTCGCGATCGTCCATGGTGCCGAGCCACAGCCGCCCAGAGCTGTCCACCTTGGCGTCGTTCAGCCGATTGTCGGGCATGTCGGGTTCGGGATCGCAAATCGGGGTGATGGTCAGGGGATCGAGGATCAAGCTGGCGACCCCGCTCTTGAAGCCCGCAATGAATCCGGGCTGATCGCGCCGCACGACCAGCCAGCCGATGGGCTCCGGCATGTCCCAGTAGCGCGCGGACCCATCCGCCAGACTGTAGCGCCACACCTTGCATCCCTTGATATCGACCCAGTAGAGCGCGTTGTCCCTGGCCGACCATGTCGGCCCCTCGCCTAGAATGTCGCGGGTGTCGCGGGCGATTGCGCGATAGTCGGCCAAGCTCATCTCCTGCGGCCCCGTCCGACGCGGCGGGGCAGGGTCCATTTATATGATAAAAGCGAGCGCCTCCAAGCCGGCTCCGGCGCCTTTGCCACAAAGCTCAGGCCTTACATGTCTGGCGCCTAGTCCGACGGCTGAGCTATCCAGAGGTTTCGGCTGCGTTGAAAGTGGAGTCTGTCGTGCGTTTTTCGCCTGAACTTTGCGCCGTCGCCCTGGCTTTGGCCGCTCTGACGGCTGGTCCTTCGCTAGCTGCGCCGGTCCCTGGCCTGCTGCGGGCCGGCGCTGTGGCCTCTCCGGATCGCTATGGCGCCCTGGCGGCGCGCGATGTGCTGAAGGCCGGCGGCAATGCGGTGGACGCCGCGGTGGCGACCGGGTTCGCCCTGGCGGTGACCTATCCCGAGGCCGGCAATCTGGGCGGGGGCGGGTTCATGACCCTCTATGTGGATGGTAAGCCCTATTTTCTCGATTACCGCGAAACCGCCCCGGCCAAGGCCAGCGCCGGCATGTATCTGGACGCCAAGGGCGAGCCGATCGCCAGCCTCAGCCTGGCGGGAAATCTGTCCGTTGGCGTGCCGGGCACGGTTCGGGGCTTGGCCGAGGCGCACCGGCGGTTCGGCAAGCTCTCCTGGGCCCGCGATCTGGCGCCGGCGATCCGCTACGCCCGCCGAGGGTTCATGGTCACGCCCCAGCTGATCGGCATTCGGGACGGCAGCCAAGAGCCGTTCACCGGCAAAACCAATTTCGACCGCTATTTCGGCCCCATGAAAGCGGGACAGGCGCTTCGTCAGCCCGAGCTGGCGATGACCCTCGAACGGATCGCACGGGGCGGGGACCGGGAATTCTACCAGGGCCGCACCGCCGACCTGCTGGTTGCGCAAATGGCGAGGGGCGCCAGCCCCGGCCTTATCACCAAGGCGGACCTGGCCGCTTACAAGGCCGTATGGCGCGAGCCCGTGGTCGGCGATTGGCGCGGCTATCAGGTGATCACCGCGCCGCCGCCCAGCTCGGGCGGCATCGCCTTGTTGCAGATGCTGGATATGAAACAGGACGCGGGGTCCCTGTTCAAGGGCGTCGGTCTGAACACGCCGCAGTACATCCACCTGGTGTCCGAAATCGAAAAACGCGTGTTCGCCGACAGGGCCGAATATCTGGGCGATCCTGATTTCGTGAAGGTTCCGGTTCAGGCTCTGATCGACCCTGCCTACAGCGCCCGCCGCGCCGCCGAAATCGATCCGGTCAAGCCGTCGGTCCTGGCGGCGGTCAAACCGGGACTGGAAAAGCCTCAGACCACGCACTACTCGATCGTGGATCGCTGGGGCGACGCGGTCTCCAACACCTATACCCTCAATGGCTGGTTCGGCGCCGGGGTGGTGGTCGAGGGCGCGGGCTTCCTGCTCAATGACGAGATGGATGATTTTTCGGCCAAGCCGGGGGCGCCGAACCAGTTCGGCGTTGTCGGATCGGGGGCCAACGCCATTGCGCCATTCAAGCGACCTCTGTCCTCCATGACCCCGACCATACTGACGCGGAACGGCAAGGTGGCGATGGTCATCGGAACCCCCGGCGGCTCGCGGATCTTCACCTCGGTGTTTCAGGTCCTGGCCGATGTCTATGACTTCGACCTGACCCTGCCCGCCGCCCTGGCCAAGACCCGGTTCCATCACCAGCTGCTGCCGGAAAACACCATCTTTTCCGAGCCCTACGCCCCGTTCGACGCCACCTTGACCAAGGCCCTGGCCTCGCGCGGCTATCGGGTGGAGGCGCAGGACTTCAACGGGGATGTCGAGGCGATCAAGATCGTCGGCGCCATGCCGGTTCCCGCCGCCGATCCGCGTGCCCGGGGCGTGTCGATGGTGGTCCGCTAGAGCCTGGCCCCGCCTGAATCCGTCCACCCTTAGGCCCGCTGGAAATCGTACAGCGACCCCAGGCCCAGCAGGGCGGTCAGTTCGTCCAAAGCCGTCAGGCTCTGCCGATGCACGGCGGGATCGCCGAGCATGTCCGTGGTCAGCCTGTCGGGATAATGAGCTTCGACCCAGGCCTCCAGGTCGGCCAGCTTGTTGGCGCCGACCATGAACCGGGGATCGACCGCCTCCAACTCCTCGGCTGTCATCGCCACGCGCAGGCGCAGGCAGGCCGGTCCGCCGCCGTTCTTCATGCTTTCACGCACATCGACCACGTGGGCTTCGACGATAGGGCCGGAGTCCAGTACTCGGGTCAGAAAGGCCTTGATCGAAGGGGTTTCCTGGGTCTCGGCCGGCAGGATGAGCGCCATTTCGCCTGGACGATGGGGCAGGGAGACCAACTGGCTGTTGAACAGGTACGAGCGCACGGCGTCGCCGAGCGGCGCCTCATCGGCCGAAGCCTCGATCAGGATCAAATCCGGAAAGGCCCGCCGCAGGGCGTCATGGGTCGCCTGGCGATCCTCGAAGGCCTGTTGGTGCGTGAACAGCACCCGTTCATTGGTCACCGACACCACGTCGTTGTGGAAGGCGCCGGCGTCGATGGCCGCGGTCGATTGCTGGACAAACACCGTCCGCTCTGGAGCCAGGCCGTGCAACCGGGCGATGGCCTGCGAGGCCCGGCGGCGCTGGCGGGCGGGAAAGCCGCCGTCCGGCTTGTCGCCAAACACGAATATCTCTAGCCCAGGGTCGCCCTGGCCGGTGCAAAGCCGCCCGTGATTGGCCGCGCCCTCATCGCCCATATGCACGCCGCCGGGCAGGGGGGCGTGGACGGCGAACCGCTGCGTATCGGCGAAGATCAGGCTGAGCTGGCGGTGTGTGAAGTCGGCCTCCAACGCCCGGTGCAGGTTGCTGGCCAGATTGGCTGGGGTCAGGTGCAGGCGGCCATCGGCTGTATCCGCGCTGGGCGACACGGTGGCGGCGTTGGCCGCCCACATGGACGAGGCGGCGCAGGCGTTCTGGAACAAGGCCGGATCATAGTGGAAGGCCTCGGCCATGGCCCTCTCGGGCGATCCGCCAAAGCCCCACGCGTGCAGGCTGGCCAGATGCGGTCGCTCGTGCGGCAGAAGCACGCCCTGGGAAATGCCCAGGCCCATCAGACGGCGCATCTTTGACAGGCCCTGCAGCGCCGCCAGCTTGGGTTTGGCCACCTCGCCGGCGTTGCGCGCCGAGGCCAGATTGCCAAGGCTCAGCCCCGCATAGTTGTGAGTGGGGCCGATCAGGCCGTCGAAATTAACTTCGGTCACTTGGGTCACGCGCGCATCCCTACAAGGATGTCCCCGCGGACCAGGACCGGCTGTTCCAGCCCGGCGACCGGATAGGCGCAATAATCAGCCGCATAATAGGCGCTGGGCCGATGATTGCCGCTGAGGCCGACGCCGCCGAACGGCGCCTTGCTGGAAGCGCCGGTCAGGGGGCGATTCCAATTGACGATGCCCGCCCGCGCGGCCGACCAGAAGCGGCGGTAGAGCGCCTCGTCGTCACTGATCAGGCCGGCGGCGAGACCGTAAACCGTGCGATTGGCCTCGGCGATGGCGTCCTCGAAGTCGCCCACACGGATCACCTGCAGCAAGGGCCCGAACAGTTCCTCACTCGGGCGGTTCGCCGCATGGGTCACGTCGATCAGGGCGGGAGTCAAAAAAGGCCGGTCCGCGATTGGGCGCGTCAGGGCGCGCAAGGCGTTGGCGCCATCGGCGATCAGACCATCGGCGGCGGCGAGCAGGCGCTCGGCGGCGGCATTGGCGATCACCGGGCCCATGAAGGGTTGCGGCTCGTCGAACGGCGCGCCGATGATCACGCGATCGATCAGCGCGGCCAGAGCGTCCAGGATGGCGTCGCCCCGAGACCCGGCCGGCAGCACCAGGCGACGCGCACAGGTGCAACGCTGGCCGGCCGAGAGATAGGCGGACTGGACCACCAGCTGAGCGGCGGCCTGGACATCGGCGACATCCCAGACGATCAGCGGATTGTCGCCGCCCATCTCCAGGGCCAGCATCTTGCCGGGTTGTCCGGCGAACTGCCTGTGCAAGGCGACCCCGGTCGCCGCGCTGCCGGTGAACAACAGCCCGTCCAGATCCGGGTGGCCCGCGAGCACGCGGCCGGTCTCCACGCCGCCGACCAGCACTTGCAATACCTTGTCGGGCAGGCCGGCCTGGGCCCAGAGATCGGCCATGAACAGAGCCGTGGCGGGCGTGAACTCGCTGGGCTTGAACACCACGGCGTTGCCAGCCAGGAGGGCGGGGACGATATGGCCGTTGGGCAGATGGGCGGGGAAATTATAGGGACCCAGCACCACCAGCACCCCATGAGGTTTGTGCCGCAGGGCTTGGACCATGCCGCCGCCTTCGAGGGCGTCGCCGCCCGCGCGTTCGGCCTGGGCGGTGATGGAGATATCGATCTTGCCAGCGACCGAAGCGACCTCGGTGCGGGTCTCCCACAAGGGTTTTCCGGTCTCCTGGCTGATCAGGCGGGCCAGGGCGTCGGCCGATGCACGGACCTTGTCGGCGAAGGCGCGGACGATGAGCGTACGTTCCATCAGGTCGCGCGTCGCCCAATCGACCGCCGCGCGCCGGGCGCGGACCATGGCCGCATCGACGCCCGCGGCGTCGACGGCTGGGCCCGACCACAGACTCTCACCCGTGACCGGATTGATGGACACTAACTCAGAACGCGACACCAACTCAGAACGCGACATGACGTATCTCGTCTCCTACATCTAGCTCCAGGGCCTGGGCCAGGGCCGGCGACAATCGACAACCGCCTTCGGCGTCGAGCAGCAACCGGCCGGCGGTAGCCCTGAAGTCCGAACAGCGCCCCACAGCGATCAGACTGACCACGCTGTCACTGAGATTTTCCGCCCCGTCTGTGACGCCGGTCACAGTAACGACGCGGCTGTCCTTGACGGCCCTCAAACTATCGATCTCGGCATGGACCGTCGGGCCGGCGTCGAAGATGTCCACATAGCCGTCGTCGCGGAAACCTTCCTCCATCAGCAGGCGATAGGCCGGTTCCCCGGCGGGGTGGGTTCGGCCGATGACGGCTTGGGCCGCGGGCGGCAGGAGCTGGGTGTAGATCGGGTATTTCGGCATCAGATCGGCGATGAACTGGTTGCCGGTCATGCTGTTGAGCCGGTCGGCCTCGTCGAACGGCATGTCAAAAAAATGCTGGCCGACCCCGTCCCAGAACGGCGAACGCCCGTGTTCGTCCTGATAGCCGCGCAGGTCGGCCACTACCCGCTGGGCGAACCGTTCGCGCATCTGGGCGATGAACAGATAGCGGCTGCGCGCCAGCAGCCTGCCCGAGCCGCCGCGGCGCCAAGCCGGGTCGAGAAACAGGCCGCCTACCTCGGAGCAGCCATCGAAATCATTGACCAGGTGCAGCACCTGGCTTTTGCGCGTCTTGCGCAGACCGACACTGGTCTGGTTCAGGTGGATCTTGCGATAGGAATAGAACGGCCACTCGACACCGATTTCGCCGAACACGGTGGCCGTGCCGACCACGCGCCGGCTGGTCAGATCCTCCAGCACCACAATATAGGTCGCTCCCGCTTCGGGCGGGGTGCGCTCGAGGAAACAGTCGTTGGAGCGCTCGAGTCGCCTGGCCAGGGACGGCCGATCGGGGGGCAGGTTGGTGAAGCCGCCGCCGGTCTGCAGGGCCAGGGCGTAGAGGGCGTCGAGATCGCCCATATTGGCGGTGCGAACGCGAAATACCGATTGGGTCATTGGGCGCCTCCGAGGCGGGGCGGGGGCGCGATCTCGCCGGAAGCCAGGCGCATCAGCAGCAGGGCCGACAATTGGGCGCGCTCGACGAGGCTGTCGACAATCAGAAATTCGTCGCGCGAATGGATCAGGCCGCCGCGCACGCCCAGGGTGTCGACAACCGGCAGGCCGGTTTCGGCAAGGTTGTTGCCATCGCAGCAACCTCCGGTGGCGCGCCACTGGATGGACTGGCCAAGATCGGCGCCGCACTGCGCCACAGCCGCGAACAGGGCGCGGGTCGGCGCGTCGAACGGCTTGGGCGGCCGGGTGAAACGTCCATGCAGTTCCAGGGACAGATGGTGATCGGCGCCGACCATACTGGCCAGGCGGCCCAGCTCGGCCTCGATCCAGTGACGATCCTCGTGGGTGGCCACCCGCGCTTCCAGCCGGCACATGGCCAGGTCGGGCACGACATTGGTCGGTCCGCCGCCTTCGATCTTGCCGATATTGACGGTCAGACCCTCCCGCGCGCCGCTGAGCCGAGCCGCACGCACGGCGAAATCGGCGGCGGCCACCACCGCGTTGCGACCCGAGGCGTGGTCGCGGCCGGCATGGGCCGAGACGCCGCGGGCGACCAGGGAGAAGGCGGCCAGGCCCTTGCGCGCCCCCGCCAGCACGCCCTCCGGCGTCGTCGCCGGCTCATAGACCAGCCCGACCTGGGCGCGGGCGGCGGCCCCGGTCAGCAGGGCGGCCGAGCCGAGTGAGGAGACCTCCTCGTCGGCGTTGATCACCACCTGATAGCCGAGTCGTTCCGCCCAGGGGCTGGCCTCCAGGGCTTTAAGCGCCTCGAGCATCACCAGCAGGCCGCCCTTCATATCGGCCACGCCAGGTCCGTTGAGCACGCCGGGTTCGCGCCAGGCCGCCGCCTGGAATCCGTCTTCCTTGGGAAAGACCGTGTCCATATGCCCGGCCAGCAGCACCTGCACGGGCGCGTCAGGTCTGACGGTCAGATGCAGGTTGCGCCCGCGGCGCACGGGACGCGCCGCGCCGCTGGCGTCGATCATCTCCACCGGCTGCGGATCAAGCAGCGCCGGTTCGGGGCCAAGGCCGGCGAAGCTGGTCTTGAGCAGGCCCGCCATCCGTTCCAGTCCGTCCAGATTGGCTGAGCCGGTGTTCATGCCCGACCAGTCGATCACCGCCTCGATCAGGTCGTCCCGCCTCGGCTCTATCGCTTCCAGGACGTTGCGCTCGACGGCTCTAGCTTCGCCGCCAAAGAATTTTTCGTGCTGCGCCATAGGGGTGCTACAACCGTGACCAGACCTCTGAAGCCTTGAAGCATCCGCTCTTTTTTCAAAAATGTCCGATCGAAGATCCGCGCCGTCGCGCAACAAGTCCGCTCCGATGCGAGGGAGCGCCGCAGAATCTTTTGTCGATGATCGCGACCTGCAGATCCTGCGCCTGCTGCAGTCCCAGGGGCGCATCTCCAACCAGGATCTGGCCCAGGCCGTGCATCTCAGCCCCAGCGCCGTGCTGCAGCGGGTGCGGCGGTTGGAGGCCCTCGGCCTAATTCACGGCTATCGCGCCGACATCGACGTGGAGCGGTTGCGCTCGATCCTGTTCGTGTTCGCCGAGGTGACCCTGACCAGTCACTTCCCCGACGACTTCGCCCGCTTCGAAGCCATGCTCGAAGAGATTCCCGAGGTGATCGCCGCGCACCAGATCAGCGGACCCTACGACTATCTGCTGGAGGTCGCCGCGCCCGACATCAATAGCTGGCGCCAACTGGCCGACCGTCTGCTCGGCGCCCAGCTGGGCGTGGCCAAGATCACCACCAGCGTGAAGATGAAGAGCGCCAAGGCCTTTCGCGGATACCCTTTGTCATGAGCCGGCTGTGGGACATCTCCCAGCCGATCCGCCCCGGCCTGCCCACCTGGCCCGGCGACACCCGCTATGCGGCCGAGCGCACCTGGGCCATCGAGCCGGGATGCCCGGTCAATGTCTCGCGCATCACCCTGTCGACCCACACCGGCGCCCACGCCGACGCGCCGTTCCACTATGACCCGGCCGGCCGCACCGCCGAGGCCCTCGATATCGGCCGCTATCTGGGGCCTTGCCGCCTGATCGACGCTCGGCATGCCAAGGGGCGTGTGACCGAGGCCGATATCGCCGGCTCGCTTGGGGATCTGCCGCCGCGGGTGCTGCTGCGCACCTTCGACCGGTTCCCGGCCGAAGAATGGGTGTCGGACTTCACCGCCATATCGCCGGAATTGGTTGATCGGCTCGCCGATCTGGGCGTGATCCTGATCGGCCTGGACTCTCCTTCAGTCGATCCGGAAGACTCCAAGGATCTTCTGGCCCACAACGCGATCCGCCGCCGAGATCTGTCGATTCTGGAGGGGCTGGTGCTGGATGACCCGCCGCCGGGCGACTACGAACTGATCGCCTTACCCTTGCCCCTCGTGGGGCTGGACGCTTCGCCGGTGAGGGCGGTGCTGCGGTCGTTGTCCTGAGGGCTTAAACTCCCAAACACGCCGCCATGAACCGTTCCGCGATCTGGCCCGCCTCCTCGGGCGTGAAGGTAGTCGGGTCCAGGCACAGCTCCAACCACAGGCCATCGATGGCCGCGCCCAGGCCTATGGCGGCGAGGCGGATGTCGAAGGCGGGCTGGGGGCCGGCGCAGGCGGTCAGCAGGCGCTCCAGACGGTCGCGATAATCCGCATAGATCTTGCCGTGCAGCCGGCCCATTTCCGGCTGGATCTTCACCAGGCTCCAGAAGGCCAGCCAGGTGGCCAGGATCTCGGCGTCCAGAATGGGCGGGCGAAAACTGGCGATCAGATAGGCGCGCAGGCGGGCCGTGGGATCATCGCCGGCCTCGGCCACCGCCTCGTCCAGCGCCCGGTTGATGCGCTCGCCCACATCGTCATAGGTGGCGGCGATCAGGTCGTCGACGCCCTCGAAATAGTGGCGCAGCAAACCCGGCGAGACGCCAGCGGCGGCGCAGATGGTGCGCACCGAGGTTCCAGCCACGCCGCGTTCCGCCAAAAGCCTGGCGGTGGCGGCGATCAGGTCCTGGCGGCGGACGTCGGCGGGGGCTCGGATAAAGGGCGCGCGGGTCATGCAGACCCCCGTTTTCTATAGGCTCTGCTGGCCGGGCAAGCGATAATCGCCCGCCGTCATGCGCCCTGGGTCCAGCCTGCCGGCGGGCGATGCAGGCGCGCCTCCGGGATCAGGCCGCGCAGCTTGCGGCCGAAGCTGCGCAGGGAGACTTCGGTTTCGCTCAAGGGACCGGGCTCGAAGCGGCGCGAAGCCATGCCCTGCTGCACCCGCGCCACCAGCTCGGTGTCCTCGGCATTGACCTGGCGGTTGATGCGCCAGTTCAGATAGCGAGCGGCCTTCATCTCGCGGCGGCTGTCAGGCAGGGCATAGGCGATCTCGCGGATTATGGTCTGGGTGGCCGAGATCGGGATGAACTGCATGAAGTCCACCTGGTCCGGATAGATGTCGAAGGCGACGTTGGGCCACAGCTTGAAATAGGTCCACAGCCGCTTGCGCTC